>WLWD01003460.1_pt1 | contig 64463 bp, 47 predicted proteins | sample 6712731 | NCBI WGS metagenome assembly WLWD01 (sample SAMN12718690, study PRJNA576275) | sponge metagenome | isolation source: marine sponge | host: Mycale hentscheli | place: New Zealand: South Island, Marlborough, Capsize Point | collected 2014-11-01
AGTGGTATATAATTCTAACACATGTGACACCAAAATTTACTTTTTAGCCTGGGTGACATTAATGGTATGTAAAGTAGCATAAATTTCTATAAAGCTTATTGATAAGTGTAGGATTAAGATAAACCTTGGTTGAAATATATACATTGTCAGGTAAATTTTGGTAACAACATACACAATTGAAAATCGTGGATATTTGTTTATGTATATGTTTGAATATAAGAATGTCGTTTTTTTTAACTTTGATTCACACATTTTTGCGTTTGCATGATGATCAAACTCAGTCGCTAAATATAATCTTTTTGTTACGAAAATTTACCTGTATAATTTTATCTTTACTCCATAAATTAGGCTGTTTCTGACATGATCTTATTGTTGCGGGATGCACTTAAGTTTGCAAACTTACTAGAGTACAGTTTTTAAATCAGTGGTGTTGGTATGTTAATACACGTCTGTCCATGCTGCATTTACTACTTTGCTAGAGAATATTTTAGGTCAAACTGTTAACAAATAAATAAATTAGCTCCTGAAAAGTTTTTTTAGGTAAAAGTTAAGCTCAAAACAGTGCAATAATTCTTACAAGCTATGGTTTTAAGTCACAGAAAGTTGCGAGACGTGGTTAATAAAGCTTTGAAAACCCTATATCATCACAATTGTAAATAATCAACCATTTTTTAGTAGCTGAGTGCATTTTGTTGCGAACAACTTGTCATTTCAATAGTCAGAATGGTTTAAAAAAATAGATACTACAGAAAATACCACTACTTGGAAAAACTGATATAACACCATATATGGTAGCTAAAACTTAATGTTCAATGGCTACATACTCCTCCTACCTTAGATTTAAATGGACTGAATAATACCTACCCAAACTAGGAGCTAGAACATCAAGGCAAATTAAATAACTGTATATTTTTTACATACAGATTTGTAATAGCAAAAATACAGTTTATCAGATTTAAAGAGTTTTGCCTTATTGTAAAAATACATGTTACTTTTGAACAATGGTTAGTTCATTCTATCTGCTGAAGCTCATCACTAGTTATAAGGAAAATTACACAGATGCAATTATATCTCGTTTATTTGATATAGTTTTATTGAATTATAATAGATTAAGTTTTCTCATGAGGTTTAGCCTCTCCTTGAACTCTGAAGAGGTGTAAACAAGAGTAGATTCAATATTAAAGCTGTTGAATATCAGGAGTATTGTAAAGAATATGTATACCTGAAAATTGTAAACAAACACAAGAATAACACAGAGTTGACTTGTTTCACTACCCTAGCTTTGGCTTTATAAACATTGGGATAATGGTTTTAAATTGAGCAAAAAAATATTCTAAAACCCACTTTGATGAATATACTGTATACAAACACACTCCATACTCATTAGTACAAAGAAGACATTTGTATATAGCTAATATTATTGTTGACTTTAGTCTCAAGCATTCTCATCCACTATCTAAAACAGGAACAAAAAGGTTCCTTAATTCATTTAACAATAATATTTACAATAAGTTCTACCATTGATCAATTGACACTACTAGTCAAGGTCCAATTGTTTCCATGTAACTTATTAAGGGTTACCTTTGGTAGTAAAGATTGCAAATGTATACAGCACTCATTGAAATATGAATTTGACTGATTGGTTCTGTAAATGAATTGAATGAAGTTTCTAATATTTACTGTTGAACAAAAGTGTAATCTACTTCAGATGTTTATTATATGCAGCCTTTTTCTTCAATAGTTTTAATAGCATGGGTTCGTTCAATGTGGCAGCTGATATACATGGAAATATAAACCAAAACTCTTAAAGTCCACCTAATTAGAAGTTCATTGTACTCACAGATGTTTGTTTGCAATGAAATTTTATGGAATTAAGTATTATGCAACATTTTGGATAGAATGTTACAATAGACAGAGAATTATTCAGTTTTTTTTTGTATATACTAAAATTACTTAAATCAATGCTTATACTGTACATATTGTAGATACTTACTGGCTATTCTTTGTTCAATCACCTCCTTTTCAAAAACATCATTACATCTTGGCAAAATTACAGGTTCAACCATTTTTAAGTCGGAGAGTTTACAAAGGAGAGAAACAGGTGTTATCTTCAAGCACTGAGATAGAGCAATCTGAATATACGTATATTTTACTTAGATGTATGCATATCATTATAATTGTATATTGATACATATATAGACTTACATATTTTTTCTATAATGAATTATTGTATATAAACACTTTTTTTGGCAAGCAAGCGAGACACACTCTCAGGGGTAACACAATTGAAAATCGGGATATTTGTTTGTTTATATGTGTGAATGTACGCAAGTCATTTTGTACTTTGACCCTAGCATATTTTTGTCAAACGTCACTGAACAGAATCCTCCCGTTTAGCGATCATTACCTGTATCACCCTAGAAATTGAATTGTGTACCACTTTGAATTCTTTTGCAGATGGAGTTAAAATTTAACACTTACAGGAGTTCCATTTCTATTTGAGTTAGTGGCGGTGGTCAGTTAGTACACAAGTAATTAGCTCTACGTAACAATATTTACTTGAAAATCCACTGTCCGCTAGACAAACCACGTAGGTAAGTCTTGTGTAGGTATGTTCAGTTGTGTGAAACTACTCTTAGCTATAGAATATCACAAAGAAAACGTTTAAACAATGTGATTTTATTTTTATTTTATTTTATTTTTTCAATTCAAACAGTTGCAGGGAGAGGTCACTAAAGCATTGAACCCCCTTCATCGTATAAACATAATTAAAAAAAAAATTCGACTTTTTATTAGTAGCTTGAGTGTTAGAAGTTAAAAATCAAACATGTAGCAATCATGTAGTTTTAGGCTCACTCACCATTTTGCTCAAGCATATCACTAGTGTTAAGAACTATTGTATATAACATATGTGACAAAGCACAGGAAAATTGGGCACAATGCGGAACCCATCAAATTTTGTTCTCACTTCATTTGGGACCTTACTGTTTCATCTACAAGTTTAATATGTCTTAAGATGTATATTGGTCTGTTCTTAGTTCTTACTCGTGCTGCATTATGCCGAATTCGTGTGCATAGTCATACATAAGTATACATGAGAATCTATGAAGTATATCTTGATGTGCGAAGAAAGAGAAAGGATGATGTAAAATAAAAAAAGAGAGGAAAAGAGAAGAATCATCAGACATGATCCTGTGACATCATGTAAGTAAGCTCTACATCATACCATTACACTGGAACACATTAATATTGTTGGCGAACGAGCAAAGCAAGTGAGATACTATACAGTGGTGTCAAATTGAGAATCGGGGATATTAGTTGGCGAGCGAGATAGTATTAGGGGTGGATAATGCAAAATCGGGTATATGCTATATGTATGTATGGATGGTATGTATGCCCCTTAAACACGTGTGCGGGTTCCCTTTTTTCTCCTAAACACACGGCTTTTTAGGCTTGACCCCAGTTTATTCTGAAACTACAGCATTAAGCTAGCTTATGCTCGGAAGTGTGAGAAAATTCCTGCGAAAACGCTTGCTTTTCAAGACACAAAAAGTTGCTATGACCAGTTACTATGGCATTGAAGACCCTTTTCCAGACTTAATTTCAAAACTTCGCCGTATTAGGGGGGATATGAAGTGCCGATTGTTGGTTGTCAAGAGCAATTAGTAGTCAGAATGCCATAATATTAATGCTAAGGAAGCCACAACTACTCCAGGGAAGCTGAGGTAAGTACGTAATTCCATATTTGTTAGCTAAGTATACAAAAATAACTCTGGCCTTTCTTTTTTGTAGCTAAGAGATTGTTGTCAACTGTGGCTGGTATATTCAAATAGTCAGAATGACTTAAATTTGATACAACGGAAGTTACCACGGCTTAAGAAAATGAGGTAAGAAAGTAATTTTGTATTTGTGTACTACAATTGATGGTCTTTTGTTATTGTAGCAGTAATTCAGATAGTCAAAATAACTTAAATTTGATATTACAGAAATTACCGATACTCAGGAAATTGAGGTAAGTAGTAATTCTATATTTGTTTTCTAAAATTAAAAATAATAACACTGGTTTATTTTTTTTATCGTAGCTGAGAGCTTGTTCAAGAGTTACTGGTAATTGACGTTATCAGAATGGCTGATGCTTGACACTACAAAAGTTACCATATCAGGTAAGAGAGTAATTTTGTATCTGTTTGCTGAAATATAAGGTCGTCATAACTACTATGATAGTGTTTTCATGAACTAAGCTAAAACATAGTAACAATACTATAGTTTGATGTTACCTAACTAGGCAGGCTTGCTCGCCGTTTGTGCTTAAGCACATCACTAGTTTATACGTATGTGTGGACGTAAGTATCACATTTGTACTTTGACCCTCGGTGTTCAACCCCGTCCCGAACTTCACTAAACAGAATATTCTAGTTTACCGATCATTACCCGTATCATCCTAGAAATTGAATTGTTTATCGCTTTCAATTCTTTTGCGGGTGCAATTATAGCAAAAAAACTTACTGGAGTTCCATTTCTGTTCGAGTTAGTGGGCAGTGATAAGTTAATGCACTATCTGTCGTAGTTATAAGCCCTACTGTATTTGTTTGACAATTTATTGGCCACTATAAGACTAACTACCAAGGTAAGTCTTGTGTAAGTATGTCCAGTTGTATGAAGGTATTGTGTGTTGCAATTACTACTAAGCTAAAGAATATCACAGAGAAAATGTTTAAATAATTTGACTATTTTTTTTGTTGCTTTTTTAAAATTTCCAACAGATGCATGTGGGGAATGGTTACTACACGGCATTGAATCCCGTTTACCTTATATGTATACGAAAATTGAAAAACTCTACTGTTTTTAGTAACTAGAGTGTTAGGAGTTAAAATAAATAGTTTAACAATACATATTTTAGAGTCGCTCGCCATTTGTGCCCAAGCACATCACTAGTATTACTGGTAAATTGTAAAATAATAATTCGAAATGTTATTGTTAAACTGCAATACTTGTAAATGTCCCTGCACTGTGTTGTTATAGTTGTGTATAAATATTAATTAAAAAAATACAAAATTGGGATATCAAATTTTACTTGTAATGGGATATTTTTTGAGGCTATGAGATTATAATACATAGTTAATTTACTATGTAAAATGATGAAAGTATTTATTATTAACATATTTCTTAAGCTGGCATGTTACACATCTCTTTTATTTTGATTAAACAAGAAATATTATCATGATGTTTAGGTCACCTTTTTCGACTGCTTGCAAATCATTCCCCATACTGAATCACTGCACTCAAACACTCTGTTTGGTGGAACTACAATAATAATAACAACACTAATAATAATAATAATAACAATACTGCTATTACTACTACTAACAATAATAGTTACTAGAGCACCGTGAGTATAAACCACAGTTTCGGTTAAACTGCAATAAATAGCAAATGAAGTTACTACTGTTGAATAATTGTCCAGTTTATAAAGATAAATTTTAACTTATCTAGCTAGAGCATTTAACATTGACCTGCTTGTATCTCTGCATGAGTTTCAAAAGCTTTATATGGGCAGGACATTAGAATCAGCCATTCTACGCTCCTGTAACTGGTGTTTACGACTTTCTGAAAATTTCATGGTATTCTCTGGCATCAGTATTAATCTTGAATTAGTAGAAAAATTATAACCATCAGAATTTTTTTTGACTATCTGACATGCACGTTACACAAACACTTAGGACACACTTTTTGGAAGAGTAGTCATCAATTGATGAAAGAAGCACACCTTCAGCAGCAGAGACTTCCCAATATCAGACAAAAAAAGATTAGTATTGGAAATATAGCACACGTAACAAATCCTGGGCACTGTAGTTTGTACTATCATGTGAGTGCGTGTGATTGTAAATGTCAAGTAAACAAATAAAAGGTGTGACTGTATATACACTCCAGCATAGTGCCTGCCTGTATACCTGTAAAACCCTCTTTTAATACAGCGAAGAATAATTGGTATAATCCTTCAATCAAAGCTACCTGAAATTGCAACAATTATGATAGTTTATATGAAATACATATTTTGGTGAATGTTTACTTACCCATTGTGGAAATTGTTCCAATGAATTCTCTTTAAATAACACCATAAGAGCATATGTCAGTGGTGGTAGGTTGTATTCCTTTTGTAGGAATGTTAAAAGTTGAGATTGTTTTTCTGTGCTTAAATCATACATCTACAATTTAATTATATATGCTTAAAAAATATAGAAACCAGGATCCATATAGATAATGGCACAAAAAAGAGAATAAATATCATAAGCAATAAATAATTTCTTTAGATTAAGTAGAACCTCAGTAATCTGGAACAAGCTAATTTAGAAACAACACTGGATAATCAGACAACTGCTAAGTAAAAATGACTGCTTTTTAAGCCTATGTAACTATAATTTATAGTCATATGCTTACTATGATTCATAAATATTTTAATAGCATTACCCTTAAAAATGTATATGTTTGATAATCAAAACTTTTCATCAATCCGAACACCCTTCGGTCCCTTAGTGTACAGATTACTGAGGTTGTACTGAATTAATGATGATTTTTTGAAAGTTTAGTATATGATAAATGTGTTAATGTATTAATAATTGAGTTGTAAATTTTTTAATCAATTTACAACTCAAATTAACATTACAGTAAATGTAAACACTTCATGTAGCTATATCAGACTCACTCTTTTGCCGCATAAAAATTAACAGGAATATGGCTTTGATTATTTTTATGGGAGATAGATCAGTTGCACAATTATTAGTTGGCCTCTCATTAAAACACCTTTAAGAAGTTTGCAAAGTTGATATTGAGCCTCACTGACTTAATTCACCTTGCCACACATAGATGTCTACATGACCTTATGAAGTTGTATGGGTAAGTATTGATATGGTACAGTTCACCATGCGTAGAACTTGAGCTAGCATCGGCATTCATCACTACGTAAATTATGGTATCTCTTAAAGAGTGTACCTTAGGATTGTAGAGGTATTGCTCTCTAGATAAATCTGCATGCATTGAATCTGTGTGCTTGTGTATTTTCATGCGTGTGCGTGCGTGAATAAGACGTTTAGTTAGTCACATGTATAATATGCTTAATGGAAAACAACTGAGTTTCCAAAAAGAATTATGGCATTTCTATTTTTTGGTGAGAGAGAGGGAAAAATTTCGACTGGAAGAACTGAGATATTATTTGGTTTGTTTGTAAAGAAACTAAGCATAGAAAATATATTGCCATAATGGGTCATATTTCAACGGCAATTGATTCACAATGGTAATATATTTCTATGCTTACGTTTGATGAGTTTCCTTTAAATTCCAATGCCACTGTAATTACTGTAAACAATTCATATAAATTTCCTTGTAATGTAGCATAGCAGTAACCCTTTAACAGTATAAATACATAATTGAAGTTTGGTTGCTGGCTGGTGTAGCTCAGTGGCACAGCGCTTGTGCATTCTGCAAGTGTTCATGGCTTGTATTCCGAGTGGTGACCAAAAGATTTTAATTCTGTATTGTTAGAAAAACGCCTTTGAAAGAGAGAGAATACATCTAATGAGAAAAGAATGCTGAGAAAGAAATTGTTAAGCCATTTATTCTACAAAGCAAATGATTTTCATAAATAAGCAGTACTTCCATATCAAATAGATAAATAATTTGTTAACTATATTTATATTACGTAGAATGTGTATTGTATAACCAATAATACACACTGTGGGTCACAGTCTGAACAAGAAAGTGTCACCTGATACTTGGGAACAACCAGCCCCTACCTTGAAAAAGGAAGAAACATTAGCTTCACTACCCAGATGATTAGGGTGAAAAGCAAACACTAATTGAACATACTTTCACCTTTACATGAACATCATTCCTAATGTTGCAAGGGCTGTTCTCTTTGTGGGTGACTGCCAGCTCACTATATCTCTTGTATTCACCATTATAGTCAGTTCCTAGTTCTGTGTCATTGCCCCAATCCCCTCTACATGCTTTTACATAAAACTTGAAGTGAGTGAAGCTGGGTTGGAGTAACCGGACGGATCCAAGAATCGCCAGCCTCTCCATCTTCCCCCACACATACAAAGCAAACAACACAATGACAAAAATATACAAAACCTCTGAGTCCACCATATCAGATCTTGCAAATGTCTGCCTTTTGTGGCAATCATAGCTTTATTTTTTCTTCAAGCATTTTCTAATACTTGTGGCAAATAACTAAATCAGCCGACTCCTAGTAGTGCAAAAACTGTCATTATGCAGACCAACAATGCTGGAAAAATCTCTGAAATACGTCCCCCCCCCCCCCCCCCAAACATTACTTTGGAATAGTAAATGAAAGACCAGGCTGGTGTGGAGTTTTCCACTCGATTTCAGCAATGATCACGAGATGCGACAAAGAGTAGAAAATTAACAGACATTCCCACTTTTGTTCAAATACTGGTGCGGCCAGGTCTGCACTGGACACACCTGTTCTGACGCCTCTGCACTGAACAAAGTATTAGGGCTTTAATAAGTGTCAGAAGAACAATTAGAAGTAATATTCTATAATCTTTATGTAAGTGATTTGGTTTAACTACAGCTGTGAGATATAATTTTAAAACTTATGAGAACGTTCATTGAAGAATACAATAATAAGAGATAACACCATGAATTACTGGACAAATTTGAATAGAATAATCGTGCCTTAAACAATTATAAACTGACAATTTGAAATCTGCCTTTCACCCTGGATATTTCTAATGGGACAGAAGTAGTACCAATTGAACAACATGGAAGTATGTGTTCATGTGTGTGTGTGTATGTATGTACGCATGTGTGTGTAGTGTAGTGGCTGTGTCCTTGTCTCAGGCCCAGAGGTCCTGAGTTGAATTCCCACTCTGGCAATTTTTTCGATCTAGTTGTTCCATTTGCCTCCCACCAGCCCCACCAGTCCACCCAGCTGTGATTGAGGACCTGGCATTTGCTGGGGTGCAAATTTAAGGCCTTTGCCATGAAACAGCAATGGTTCAGGCAGGACTTCAGGTGCCCACACCACTTGTTGGGAAGAAAGGCCTGTTCTCCTATGAGTTCTTAGCCCGGCTACAGGAGCTTGGCTTGCACAGCTCACTGTGCCTGCTTAGTGCACAGGCATCCTGGCTCTGCCAAGTGCGCATAACCACTAGCAGTTGCAAGAAAATTTGCATGTATGTATGTGTGTATGTGTGTATGTATTTGACTCACCATATGATACAGAATGGAATAAAATTTTGAATAACCTTTGTCAGTCTGCTCCACTAAAGGAGTGTAGGTACATTTTCCAAAACGATAAATATCTCCACTTCTGCACGAGTATGTAGGACTTGTTTGCAGCATCAAATCCAATTGAAAATTCTGCCCATCATTATCATCATTTGAATTTTCCAGTAACTCTTGGATATTGTTGTTTGACCATTTATCAACACACTCTGAAGTATAATCATGATTGCTTGGCCTAGTAAATAAAAAAATTAAGTGTCAAAGTTGAAAAGTTTTTCCATGTAAAATAAGAAATGAAAAGTAATAGTTTATTGAAATATGTATACTGTTTTTCTTCCCGAATAAATAGTTTAAAACAAAAGAATCAATAGCATTTATATCATTTTTTAAAGTAAATGCTACAATTCTATATAATAACATGCATTTCAATGTATGTAGCAATGTGGAATGACTGATACAGCACAGACAAAGATAGATAAAACTGGTAAAGGACTACTGGAGTCAAGAAACTTCCATGATTAGCTTGAAGTTCTCAGGTTTATTTAAGAGCTCCACAATAGTTACATTATGGTTTAGTAACACAGACTGGACAAAACTATGCACACGGTAAAAACTGAGAAAATTGTATGAAACAAGAGAATATGGTCACACTGAATTACTCTGCATTGAAGTCCAAATCATTATGGGTGTATTTTGGAAATGTGACACAAACTTCTGTGCTTGCCTGAATATAAACGGCTCGGGCACAAGCAGGATAAAATTCAACATACCCTAGATATTGTGGCCTGTTTGTAAGCGCTTCTAGCACAAAGAATATGAGTGCACCTTCATATCCCTTAAACCATTTTTGCCTTGAGGACTTCCTTGTGGTTATTCTTGAATGTGTTCAAGTGCTTTGTTATTGCATCTGGAGTAAATGTAGGTCATGACACTGAAACATGTGCATTTTATTATAATCTGTCCAAGTTGAGTGGGCCTGAAAAAAACTTAAATAAATTTTTAATAGAATAGTCCAGCAGAAGATAGGGCTTTTTTTTACTGAACCTTGCAATAAAGGTCCATAGTTGTTTTTATTGGTTCTACCCCTTCTCTAGAGAGTCAGTTACACCATTCCACTTGCTGAATCTCTGTCAGCAATGGGCAACTTGAAATAATGGCTATACACTGGCTGATAGTCTTTCCTAGAATTGCGGTATCCGCGAAAATTTATATTTGCGCACCTTATACTTAATAAATTGCGAAAAATTTGAGCGCGAAAATTTATAAACATTTTGTGCAAGAAATAACTTGCACATGCTCAAATATCTAGCACATGTTCACAGCAGCTGCTTTCTTTGAAAATGGAGGATAGATGCTTCTTTGAGAAGCTGTATTCATGCTTAGAGAAAGGTCCTCTGTCTCAAGCCTCAGCAGAAAGGATAACTACAGCAAGCAAGCAGTATGGAGATGGTCTCCATGCACAGCTTGAAGAAATGAGTAGTGTTTCAGTGCATCGCAAGTGTGTTGACAAATACTGTCATAAGAAGACTATTCAAAAAGCTTTACGTGAAGGAGCACGAAGTCCATGTTCCAAAGATCTTGTGAGTAAACCCAAAAGAGCCAGACGGTCTGTGCAGCCCAAGTTTTCATTTCTCCAACATTGTCTTTTTTGTGGAGAAAGATGTGATGTTGAGAAAGATCCTAAGCATCCAAGCAGATGGCGTCCTGCCTATGTCTGCTGGGAAGGAGAAAGCAGAGGGCTGAAAGAAGCTATATACGAGTTTGTGGGAAAAGAACAGACATTCAATCTGATCAAATACTGGTGAGAATGGCAGGAGTTCTTACAGATTTACATGCGGCAGATGTCAGGTATCATGTGGACTGTAAAGCAACATTTTTATCTCCAAAATCAATACAGGCATCAATTATTCGTCAGGGCAACGGCACTGAGTTCAAAGAAGTTGCTTTTGATTTGGTTATCAAGTATTTGGCTGAAAACAGAGATGTTATTCACAATTCCAGTGACATACACACTAAGTATGTGAATGATGGTGGAACTCTTTCAAGGAGAATGTTGATAGCAAAGCTGGTAGAAAGTTTTGAAGGAGATATGATTACTTTGTCATCTCCTGGAATCGCTTCATTACTAGCATTCCAGTCAAGTGCTGCTAAAGTTTTCTACACAATGTCTGATGGTGATGATGATGTAAGTGAGGCACTTGAAGTGATAGCCAAGACGATCAAATCTGAGATAGGCGACATGGAAATTGACAGGAACAATTATCTGTGCCACGTCAACAAAGATATCTGTGCCAGGTTTCAGAGTAACACCCTCGAAGATCTCTTGTCAAAAATAAACCCCAAAATGAGGCAATCTTTACCTGCTCTGTTGATAGGGAATATTATCACATCTCTAGTAAAGAATCAAGCCACTCCACTACAAATAGCTTTGGCTGTGTTTCTCGATTCCAAAGATCAAGTCAAAGCCTTCCATGATTTCCAAGTAACATGCTCCTATGATGAATTACTTCGTTTCAAGAAATCAATAGCCTGTAGTGCAAATTCCAACATGGATCTTACTGGATTAAACAAAGAAGCAGATGGCCTAATACAAGGTGTAGGAGACAATTTTGATCAACAAATCAGTTCCCAAAATGAAATGCTACAAACGCATTCCATGGCTCTACTTATGACTCAGACAAATGATGAGAAGAAACAAGATGAGGCAGTACCACGGCTTAAAAAGTCAGAAATGGCACAAATTCCATACGACATTGAAATCTGTCGTTACACTGGTCCAAAGAAGCTGGCACCACCAGAAAGCTCACTGAGAGCAAAAGTTCCCACTCTCATAGATCTAGCACAAACTGCAATTCTCATGAGCCGGGCCAGAGAAAGAGATTTTGAATTTCTCAGGGATGTGTGCAAAGGAGGCCCAGAATACAGTGGTTACAACACGAAAAAAGCAAGGGAAGAAGGTCACTCATTGAAGCCAAAGACTGAAGCAATCTACCTTCCTCTGATTGATATGCCTCCTGCAGAATATGACACAGTGCTTAACTCCATGCTTAAAGTCAAGAGATGGTCTGAGTTAGCAGGACAATCATTCACACTACTTACATTTGACCAGCAGCTCTACAGATATGCTGTTGAGATTCAATGGGCACTTCCAGAAGTTTTTCCACCTTCTTCTTTCATCGTAAGACTTGGAGGCATGCACACGCTCATGAGCTTTATTGGTTCAGTTGGAAACCTGATGACTGAAACTGGACTGGCTGATATCCTTTCTTCTGCATTTGGTGGAGTGCACAAAATGCTTATCGGCAAGAAATTTCCCATGTGCATGAGGGCACTCAGGATGGTAGTTGAAATAATACTTGAACAACTCATCAAAGACCTCAAAGTGCAATGCTACAACACTTTAATGGCTAGCTTGGAAGAAAGAGGACAGAAAAGTCGGACATGTAGGCTTTGGTTGGAGTGCCTAATCAAGCCTGTGCTGTTAATGATGGCATATGTCAGAGCTGAAAGAGAGGGAGATTGGCTACTGCATGCCCACTGTGTGAAAGCTATGATTCCATATTTCTTTGCTGCTGGCCATTAAAATTATGCAAGATCAAGTCTGGTGTACCAGAGAGCGATTGAGAATTTGCCAAGGAGTATTCTTGCTTATTTCCTCAAAGGAGAGCATATGACGAGGCATATGAAAGGCTTGTGGAATGGAATCTGGAGTGATATGTTTATTGAATCAACATTCATGAGGTATGGGCATGGCCGGGCAGGAATTGTTGGAATCACACTGAAACCAGAAACTCTCAAAACGTGGGCACTTAGCCGTCACATCTGCTCTCAATTCATGGAGGATCTTGCCGAGTTGAGAGGTGAGTCAGATGAATACAGATTCCAAGACAGTCATAAAGAAGAAGCAGCTTCTTGGATTAGCAGTGACAAGAAAGACAGAGAAGCTCTTAAGAGAAAGCTGGAAATGTGCATCCATCCTCTCAAGCCAGAGCTACATCCAGAGCAATTAGTCAATGTGGCAAATGGTACCATTGGAACATCAAAGATCAATGTAGATCAGGCAGTCAGCATTGGCCAAAGTCAATTGCTTGAGTTCGAAAAACAGTTGCCTTTTGGATTCTGGAAACCAATCGAAAAGAAAGTTAAAACTATGGCAGCAACAAAGAAAGGAATAGCTGTTGGACCCAAAGTTCTGTATGACACTCAGTTAATATTTTCACGAGTTATGGGTCTTCAGGCTAGTTCAAGAGAAGTAGACTTCAAGGATGTTCTGTCATACGAGCTTGCACCTATTCCAACAGCTTTATTTAATGACTCAGGTAAATACTGCCCATGTGTATGTAGCAGAGTTGAATTGTTTATTTATTATAGGAGAAATGCGGATCTGTAACTGCTTGAAAGATTCCACATAGTCTTTGACTAGAGCTTGATTTATAGGGCTTGAAGTTGGCCATGCAATACACCAGAGAATAGCGCATCCATCAAGAACAGTGCAATCCATTCCATCCATGGTCCTGGATACTTCCACTCCAGTAGCCTTCTTTAAGTCAGCTTTGGACTTTCTGCAGCATTGGTTAAGATGGGGTGATGTTTATTTAGTATTTGATCGATACATAGACTTTAGCACGAAATATTCCACACGTAAGGCAAGGGGTCCTGGTGGCTGCAAGGCATTTCAGCTGTCTATCAATGTTCCTCTCCCACCTCAGAAGCAAGTTCTTACTGTAGCGGACAACAAGAAGCAATTGATCGAAATCATTGTCACTACATTAATCGGAGAAGCCGCCAAGGTGCCAGGAGGATACAGAAGCAGTCTCATTATTACTGGTCAGGAAGATACACCAATTGAGATAGCACCAGATAGGGTGATTATTAGAAGAGAAGATAAGAAGACAACTCATGAAGAAGCAGACGCCATCATAGTAGCTCAGGCTATCTCTGCAGCCAAGGAGCAGAGGAAATATGCAGCTGTTGTTGCAGATGCCACGGATGTCTATATTGTGCTACTCTATCATTATCTAGCTGAATCTCTTAATATGCCCATGAAGCTGCAACCGACGCAGGCAGCAAGAACTTCTATTGACGTAGCAGCTACTGTTGGAAAGTTGAAAGACATTATTACTCAACTCTTACCTGCACATGCTCTGAGTGGATGCGATACTGTGTCAATGTGCTATGGAATTGGGAAAAGCAAGATGTTGAAGGCTGTCAAAGCCAAGCAATGTAGCCTTAACTTGCTTGGTGATGTAAATGCAAGTATGGAAGACATCATCAGGCAAGCAACAGCATTTATGTGCCAGTGTTACAATGTGCCAAATGTAACAACGATGACAGAGGCGAGGATAAATATCTGGGCAGCAAGAACTGGAAGAAAAGCAGCATCAAAAATTCCAAAACTGTGTTCTCTGCCACCTACCTCAGAAGCTTTCGAAGAAAGTGTGAAGAGAGCCCACTATCAGTGTGCAATTTGGAGGAGAGCACTTCAAGAACCTCTGAATCTGGACCCTACTGCATATGGGTGATTCAAAGATGATGAAACGAAAGCACTTCAGCCAGTTATGCTTCCACCCTCAAGGTCATCAGCACCAGATTATGTTCTTAAACTTGTTTGCTGCTCATGTGCTTCAGAAAAGCCTTGCCATTCCAGCCGATGTGGATGTGTGGCAGCCAATTTGGCTTGTATTATGTTCTATCACTGTCAAGGAAGCACCTTTGTTTGTAACAATGAACATACTAGGGCATTAGAAGAATCAGATGAGGAAGAATTATCATACTAGCATTATTAAAAAAATTGTTATAAAAATTTTCGCATTTTTATTTCTTGCAATTCAGTTCTTATGGGGCACAAAAATATAAATGTTCGCGCCTACCGCAAATCCTGCAGAAAACTGTCACAAATAGAATGCCCCTCTACAGAAAAATGCCCACTGCTGACACAGGGTCAGCAGGTGGAAATGTGTTATATGAGTCTAGAACAATCTGAAACTGCTTTTAAAAAAAACTATGGACTTCAAATTGCGAACCCTAGCTCAAGTTCTGCCGGACTAGAAGCAGCTACGCATCCGGGGTTTGCACCATTAGAAAGCTCGTGCTGAGGCAGTAAAAAAATATTTCCTCAGTATACTCCAAAACTGGAGAGAAAATGCTATTCCAAAACTCAATACAAAAGTAAATGGGAGTAATGAAGAAAAAGGAATTGTCATGAACACAGATTTGACAAGCACACAATTTAACGGCAAAAAGCTTAACCATGGCTGTATTACAAGTTACTAGCTAAATGATAGCTATATCACTCTGAAATATATTGGCTATACAGCATTTGCTATTGAACAGGCAGACAAATATTCTTACCAAGATCCTATCAGGTGGTCCTGTACCCTCTGTGACAACAGGACACTCCACCTATCCTGTTTCCACACTCGCAACCTAAGCTAATTGTGATGCAAAGCTAGAAATACAGCAATCTGAGAAGCTTGCTCATTGTTTTCAAAATTCATAATAAAGACAGTCCGCGTGATCAATTGAGCCATACCACATGACTAAAAGAGGGTGCATTTTGAGCAGGAAACCTGTGGTTTTTTCTATTAGATGCTGTTTATCGTAAGGATTAGGACCAACTCAGGCTGCACTCCACTTTCAACTTGGATCACAACTATATTTTGTATGTTACTACTTAAATTCTATCATCTCATCAATTTACATATATATTATATATATTATAAATAAATGAAACAATTGATAATTTTATTTAAGTCTAATACGTTTAGCTACAAGTTAACAGTGATGTACTGCTGAATTCTGTGAATGTCAGAATATTTCTTGCGACACAGTAGTAGAATCGACTGCTTTTAATCTTGTCTCTTTAGAAAAAAGCCTCACCAGTTTGTGTTTTCCATCTGCTGTACATTATCTGTGCATAAGAAACATAAATATGGTTGAAAAGAGACAAGATGAGCTGTACAATGCCCGAAAAACTCAATAAACTTCAGTAAATTTCATTCTTACAATAGTTACAGAATTAATGTGCACCTGCGTAACCGCCATTTTTCACGTGCAACTTTGATGACGTTTACGCACTTTAACTGACTTGAATTGACATGACTAAACTGCTTCCAGCTAAGTACTAAAATACATTCCTCATTTACAGAACTTGGACAGACTATAGAACAACATGTCAATAATGGCTGGGTAGATATTCTTAGTCATAGAGACATTGGGTGTTGTAGGCTGACTACACTCTAAGCAGGGACGGCAAACATGCAACGGTTGCTACAGTTTTGGCTGTTGCTTAGCAATATAGCTTGAGAGATAGTAGCTAACAAAGAGCACTGCAGACTTTGCAGGAATTGAATTATGACGCCACTACCAATCACGATCCTGCCGAGTCTGAATGCCACATAAGGACACAGATCAACTACACTCAAAATTCCAGTTGTTTTACTCGACTTGTCAGTCAATAGTCTCACTGGCCGTCTCACTCGACCTGGCCATCACACTATCAGTCAGCAGTCGCGATAGACATCACTGACTCTGCTCTTCGCGGGAATCAGTTCCTTCTCTCCCCCAGTACGTTCAGGTCTAGCTACCTGAACAAGTGGAAGACTTTGGCAAACAGCAAACAAACATCATGTTTACCTCACCTTACCATATCTAACCATATAATAATCCTCCAGAACCACTTCACCTTATATCATGTCATCCCCTATTTATATGCTATGAATTGTCTGCCAAAATTAGTTCATCATAAGTTAAACCTAGCAGAAGCAGATCACGTTACCTGCTTGTGGCTTGTTGAAAAGTGCGCAATCTAACTGTAGGGAGCGAGCCAAGGAAGAAGAGAAAAGATGAAAAGAAGGAAGAGAATAAAGGCATAGAAGAAGAAACTTATATGCATTTCATTTTTTATGTGATGTGCGTTATTTAGTATTTCATTCAATGTTGTGCGTTTATTTGAGTTTTTGGGTCTGAATGTTTCCATGTTTGGTCATTTTTGCGTGCCTATAAGAACGGAGTCGTGAGACCTCGTGTCTCAGTTCGTGCGTAGTCAGGTCTTGTTTAACCACTTGATTTCTGTCTGCGTTCCTTGTAATTTGTACTATAAACGTGCATCTTACTTAGGCACAAGCTGCGCTTAGCCACACGTTCTCTAGTGGCAGTGAAACGTTCCTGAGAGTGCGAGGTTGCTGTAGCACCCAATGAAACTGAGTTAACACCTCCAGTAGATGCCCAAATTAGTCAAGAGGTACCAGTGTTTACGGAAATGAGTCCGAGTAGTATGAGCGTAAGTCCCGAAGTGTGTAGCAGGGCAGCAGAAGCAGCTGAGTCCGTCTCAGTTGGTAGTTCAGCTCGAGTGAGCGTAAGTCTTGAAGTGTGTAGTATGGCAGCGGGAGTAGCTGAGTCTGTCTCAGTTGGTAGTTCAGTAAGTAGTAGCATAAGACCCGAAGTGTGTAGTAGGGCTGTGAAGGGTAGTGGTTCAGTAGTAGTAGAACCTGTTGAGGTGAGCATCAGTACCGAAAGTGTAGCGAGTACAGCAGCAAATGTAGTAGGTGAGAAGGTAGAGTTGAGGAAGAGGAATCTGCAAGTGGAGGAGCGCGGAAGTAGTCCTTCAGAATTGGATGAGGAAGAGTGTGCTGACCTCAGATTGTCGGTTGCGGTAGAAGGAAATAAGCAGTTGGAATTAGAGGAAGAGGTTAAGGGTGCCCTGCCACCGGAACCTGTGGTCGTTTAATCATTCAGTATAATACCGCAGAACCGCCCATAACCCGAGTCACGCAAGTGATCTATTCACGCGTGGCCAGCTCTCAATTTCTGCGCAGATCAATTAACTTTGGCGCCAAAATAATCTACCAGTTACCACGAAGCAGGTGGACAAACGGGTCCCAGAGCTATAACTTATACAGTGCTTCCAACTTAAAGAGTGAATTTTTTAAAACTACTGTATAGACCCTCACTACAGTCATTTACACATACCTTTTTTTCATCATCCCAATAATGTTTGCAATAGTAAAACTTCCTGTTTAGAGAATGGAAAATGGAGAACAGCACTTTTCCCATTCAATGCCATTTTTGTTGATGTCAAGATTTTGCGGTAGTTCGTCATTAAACGTAGCTAGTTCGAGCTAAGGTCGAACGGTTATTTCCCTGAGCGGTAAGATGGGACTTTCCCTAACTGCAAGCGGCTGTATGGATTCTTAACGTTCTACTAGCAGCAGTAAGCGAAGTAAAAATGAGTGAGAATTGTTGGCTGGTATTACTAACTTGGAGCCAAGCCTATCCAAGAGGTCCTTTTTTTCAAGAGCTGAAGAAAAGCTGAAGGAGTTTAATACTCCCAAGGCTCCCAGCATTCGGTATTCTGACATCAGGGCGATGCAGTTGGAGTTTTACGGGTTGTGCAGCTCCAGACGGCAGCTAAAACGCTGGCCATGATAGGCAGTAGCGCTGTAAAACTTGATACCTAGGGCCTCTGAGATACAACCGTAACTAAATCAGCCATACCCGTGCAACAATTAGCGGTAAACTGGCGCCCTCGTGCCATTATGACACAAATCCGCATGTGCTGTTTTGTGACGTCGCGTTTACGTGTACTAAAGGCCCACAACCCGCTCTAAACGTCATCATTTGATGACCCTTACCGTGCGAAAAAATATTTTGGTGAAAAACAGCCACAACTCATTTAATTTTCAAGGTATAGCTACCAAAGTTATACATAATAATTTTAAGGCAATTTTACATCATGTGTCAAATTTTTAGAGATATAACTCAATAAATTAAAAAAAATCATGGCTTAAAAACTTTTATCTTAAAATTTAAATTATTTCGAGATTCAAATTTCGTGTGCCCACAAAATCAGGCTCATATGAAACTTCAGGGTATTAAAGTATCAGTATACCAAGTTATAGAGATAAGGAAAAATAATTTATCTTTTTTCAGCTTAAACACTTCCAAATTCACTGTCTTGAAGCTCCCAGTTCCATCACCTATAACCACAAAAATAACCACAAACCCACAAGATTGTTTTGTCTGTATGTTAAATGACATTAATGTATAATAATACAAATTTTTAGCTTTCTATTACACATACTTGAGAAATTATAGCAGAATTAGCAACCTTAACAAAAAAGCTAAAAAATCCACTCTTTAAGCTGGAAGCACTGTAACTGTAGTGTACTAGTCTGAGACAGTCACTTCAAATAACATCCTTCTATTATACTTGCAGGGTAAGGAATGAAGCTGTACTTGTGAAGCCATTGGAGCAGCTTAAAACTCTGTGGAGTTGGTCACGGTTGAGACAGTTCTTTCATCGGGATTGCTACCGCTATATTCTTCAGCCCTATCGCCTACAAGTCGAAATCTTGTGCTGAAAAGAATATAGAAATTAGAAATATGGCTCTGTAATGTTGCGAAGAAGCCCTCAAGCTACCTATGGAAAAAAAATGAGCGGGGTAGCTCTTTCGGCCGCTTCGAAATAACTCTGAATAGTAGCCAGTGTGCAGAGCTGTATATCCGTCCCAGGCGGGTCTTCATTCTTCAAATTTGGCTTGCTGGAGTCCTCTGTTAGTGCCCATTCCACCTGTAGCAACGAAGTAAGCGCACTCTACACAGAAAAAGAAAAATATAGACACAGCAGAAAACAGTCAATTTGCGGTTTCCCGCCTCGGTTTCCAGTGGCAGGGCACCCTTAAGAGTGATAGATCTTTGAGTAGTGTGAGAACTTTGGCTGATATGATGTATTCCTGGGAAAATGGGTTGATCTTTCTTACCAGTTTAGATAATGATGACAGTCCTAGGAAGAAGTTGGTAGTTCCCCAGAGTAAAAGGAAGAAGTTAATTGAGATTGCCCATGATAAGTCGGGACATGTTGGGTCTCGCAAAACTAGGGAGACACTAAACAGCCGATTTACCTGGCCAGGGTTGGGCAAAGACGTTCTCACATTCACTTAATCTTGTGATCCGTGCTTCAGACTAAATAAGCCGGTAATCTCCAAAGCTAAGATGTGTGAGAGGCCTGTGATCTCTGAACCATTTCAGTGTGTCGCAGTAGATTTAGTTGGCCTCTTGCCAAAAGGCAAGTGCGGCTGTAGGTTTATACTTACGTATGTATGTTTGGCCACCAAGTGGCCTGAGGCTGTCCCTTTAAGGTCGGGATCAGCGAGTGAAGTGGCCGAGGCAATGATGAACATCTTTTTGAAGGTTGGCTTCCCTATGAAAGTGCTGTCGGATAGGGGCAAGGTGTTTTTGTCTAAAGTTGTCAAACAGCTTCATGAGCAGTGTGGAATAGACATCATCTCGACGTCACCATACAGACCTCAGTCTAATAGTGTTGTTGAGTGCCTCCATGGGACACTCAAGCCCATGCTGGCAAACACTGTCAATAGCGGGATTGATTGGGTCCAATACTTACCTATGGCTTTAAGAGCAATCAGAAATTTCAAACCGTGACACGGGACTGTCCCCGTATGAGTTAGCCTATGGTAGGAAATTCCATGGTTCCCTCGATGTGCTGTACGCTGGCTGGGTAGAGGAGAGGTACGCTTCCACAGATGTGTGTACATGGGTAGAGTCGTTGGTTGAAAGGCTGAAGGTGCTCAGTGAGACGGCTGTAGCCCATAAAGTTATAGCCAGTAGGGATAGGAAACTGAAATATGACAAAGGGAAGTCAGACAGAAGTTTGTGTGTTGGTGAGCAAGTGCTCATGCGTGTTCCTGGTTTACATGGGACGTTAGAGTCAAGTTGGGTGGGCCCTTACCAAGTAGTAAAAGTAGTTTCCAGGGTCACATATTTTGTGAGGAAGGTTGGTGGTGGTTCAGACAAGTTAGTCCACATCAATAACCTGAAGTGTTATTGAGCTAGGCCCGCATCCGTTTCCTCAGTCTGCATTGTAGCCGAGGAGACGGGTGATATGGGGGAAGTTTTGTCAAAGTCGAGTGTGTTTGGAGAGGAGAAATGTAATGGGTATGTACAGGCTGATGTTGATAAGTTGTTAACAAATTGTGATGAGTGTTTTAGCGATAAGCCAGGGTTGTGTAGGGTTGGGGTGTGTAGTACAGAGTTAGAGGCTGGAGCAGAGGTGGTCAGCCCACCACCTTATCAAATACCCCAGAAACTAAAGCCCTTGGTGAGTGAGGAAGCCCAAAAGTTGGTGGACAATGGGATTATTGTGCCGAGCAATTCAAAGTGGTGCTCGCCTATCGTTCCCGTAAGGAACCAGACGGGAACATTAGAGTCTGTGTGTACTTTAAAGAAATAAAATGAATAGACCCCTATTAACAGACACTATCTGCCTATGCTGGAAGAGCTAGTTGAAAGGGTGGGTAAGTCAAGTGTTCTGTCCACTCTTGACTTGTCTAGTGGGTTCCACCTGATCCCTATGGACAAGAGCAGTAGCGAGCTGACAACGTTTGTCAGTCTGTTGGTCAAATTCCGTTACAAGAGGATGCCCTTCGGACTGAAAAACGTTCCTGCTGTTTTCCAGCGAGTAATGGAGGAGGTTTTAGAGCCCGTTAAGAAGTTCTGTAGCGTCTACATAGACGATATAATTGTATACAGTGATGGGTGGAGTAATCATGTGAGATACCTGAAGTGTGTGTTAGAATGTATTAGTAGTGCTGGGATGACAGTTAAGAGGAAGAAAAGTGTTTTTGGAAGAAAGAGGTTAAAATACCTTGGTCACATGGTGGGAGAGGGAACAGTGACAGTGTCTGAAAACCGTGTGTTAGCTTTTTAGGAATACGGGAAGCCCAAGACCAAGAGGCAGCTGAGGACTTTCCTTGGCGCTCTGGGTTACTATAGACGATTCATTTCGGGTTTTGCGAGGTCTGCAGCAATTCTGACCCTGTCAACAGCCCTCAATGCTCCTAAGCTGGTGGATTGGAGTGAGGAGATGTCACAGACCTTCACATTTTTGTGTGAGACACTGTCTTGTAATGTTGTGTTGTTTGTGCCTACTCCCAGTGACAGGTTCATCTTGTACATCGACGCATCCGGTGTTGGTGTTGGAGCGTGTTTGCTTGCGGATCGTGAGGATGGAGAAGTGCCTATCTCGTTTTACTCGAGGCAGCTTTGCGGTGCCGAGATGAACTACTCGGTCACCAAGTTGGAGAGTTTAGCCATCGTCTCTGCAATCAACTATTATGATAGATATCTATACGGTCAGACTTTTACAGTGGTAACAGACCACAAACCTTGTATATCCCTATTATCTACTTCACACTTAAACAAACATTTGAGGCACTTTGCCCTCAACTTGCAAGACAGGAATGTCCGGATAATCTACCATCCTGGTGTGGAGAATAATAATGCTGATGGCATGTCGAGGAGGACCTGGGAGATGCAAGAGGATGCGCCTACACTTGTAGTCGAGATCACCCCTAAAGGATCGATCTCTGGAGAGAGTGATGTGGGGAGCGAGACAAGGAAGTAGAGAGAAGATGAAAATAAGGAAGAGAAGTAAAGGCAAAGAAGAAGGAACTTATGTGTTTCATTTTTTATGTGATGTGCATTATTTAGTATTTCATTCAATGTTGTGCATTTTTGGGTGTGGTCACTCAATGTTTCCATGTTTGGCCATTTGTGAGTGCATATAAGAATGGAGTCTGAGACTTCGAGTCTCAATTCGTGTGTAGTCAGGCCTTGTTTAACCACTTGATTTCTGTCTGCGTTCCTTGTAATTTGTATTATAAACGTGCATCTTACTTAGGCGCAAGCTGCGCTTAGCCACATGTTCTCTGCAGGCGGCAGCAAAATGTTCCTGAGAGTGCGAGGTTGCCTGGTGATTAAGCCCTCCAGACCCCCACACTAACATACCGGCAAAGCTACTGGTTGCTCGCCTCAAACTAGCTGCGGGGCATAAACTTGCCTAACTAAGAATAGCTTGTGGTGGCTCTGGTCCATCACCCCCTTACCAACCTCTAGCTCAGGAAGTTATGACCCATGAACACTTGATGATTAAATGATGATTATTGCTGGGCCAGCTAGGCAAGATAAAGAAGTTAGTTAATTTGCTAGGATAGCCAGTTATTTAACCAGTCATATTAGCTAGTCAACTATGCTTGACATTAAAATTGCATTGTTAAATAGCATATCACTAGTGTTGAGCTGGTGACACTTTACAAAGTGATGCAGTCTGTTAGCTTAAATATCCTCCTGTGTTTGATAATAATAGTTCAGACATGATAGTGTCAATACTTCCTCAATGAATGTGCAATTTTACCACCTAATCTCAATTGCTCATTTATTCAGCAAGCTGATGAGAAATTAAAAATGTATAGAATTCAATAAACCTATGGTATTATTGAGAATATTTACAATCAAATGCATTATTTCTTACAAGCCAAGCCTACTAACAATCATCAGCACAAATAGTTCATTATTACAACATCTAGTCATGTACTTTGTAAACATATGAATGTTTTCATTTGATGATTTAACATACCGAGTATGTAGACTAAAAAATGTAGGGTGAAGACTTTTCAGACCATATATTTTCTTCTTAATACTCTCTCCTGTGTCTTCAGTAGAATCAGCCACAACAGAAAATGTACCATAAAGAAGGCTATGAATAACTACTGTATGACTACCTGTAGATATAAAAGTTATTGTGCCTGATAAACACCAGAAATACTAGTAAATATGCAATGCGATCTGAGTAATTTTAAATCCCTTGTAACTTGTATGTTAAATTATCAGGTGGCTCAATAATAATTTTGGGTATTCTATAGAATGTAGCAGTCACGTTTGTTCTAATAAAATTATGATTACTTAAACTAGACTCTTGGAACATTTTATTTCAACTAGAGTATTGTGTCATAGATTACATTAAAGTGAGCACCTATACACTCACATGCAACTTGTTCTCGTGTAACTGTAAAAATGGAAGTGTGCATAGCACACTAAATACTCAGCACACCATACACGTAGGTGTGCATACCATAAAGTGTCTAGCACACTTTTTTTTTTATGATACAGAGTGTATTAAACACTCCTTTACTCTGGTGTGCTAAATACCAAGTGCGTTTTGCACACCTCAACTGATTTTGTGTTTGAACTCAGTATAAGCATGTTACGATAGACTATAGTTGGTATACTATGACCATATTGAAGTATGCAAGCTGCACACTCTTTTGTGCACGATTAATTCTGAAAAGAATTTAGATCCCGACTCATTTACTGACCTGTAATGCATACATGACATAAATGCTACTTGGAAAATTCTGAAATTAATGTTATTTCTGTAGATATATTAATAGAAATTGAGATGATTTGTCACGAAATATTAATGATTATTAGATAGCCTTACCTGCATTTTTTTTCCAACTTTTGACAATCAGGCACTGGTGTGGCAATTACATTTTGTGCTTTTGATCTTTCAAACACATAAAGAAGAGAAGAATTCTGTAAATTCCATTTTCCAAGATTACCTGCATACAATTTAAATATACAAATTGACCTATGTATGTCATTGTGATGTTCAAGAAATATTATGAGTGTAAGTCTGCAAAAAATACGTGTAAAATTATTATTACATGATAGCCGTTAAAGTACTTGTTGAATATCTGAATTATAAGATGTATCAAATTTAACTATGGAAAATTTAGCAAAGGGGTTTCGTAAAAAGCTACAATAACCAGGTTTGATACAGGATTTTTTGCTAGGGGGGGGGGAAAGTCAAATAGCGACCTTATAGTTGTATTTTTTTTTGTCCTTGCAATACTAATAAGGTAAGGAAATTAAACTTATTGTATTATATTTATGTATTGATCAATTGATTACCTCTAATAAACAGCTTTGTTCATTTTGAAAGCTGAATAGCTCTGACATTAATTAAGCACAGACTTCTAATAGGTTATCTAGTTTGAATGGAGTAGGGGATCACCAGTTCCAGTTTGAAAGTTGCTTTTAGCACTGGTCATTGTGAAGCAGCTGCCTGGTTGGTAAGGGTATATTTGTTGCTTTGGCAGACTGTAGAAGTTGCTGAGTAGTAGCTAATGGATATCAGAAAGTATTTTAGGAAAAAGAGACCTTGTGGCTCCAAAGGAAGTGAATCCGAACCTAAAAAAAGCAAATGTGATAGCTATGAATCGGTGGAACACAAGGAACAGATTCGAACAGTGCAGCAGAGAGAGAGTGAGGAGGTGAGGGAGGAAGTGAGGGAGAGAGAAGAGGTGAGGGAGGAAGTGAGGGAGAGAGAAGAGGTGAGGAAAGAAGTGCAGCAGAGGGAAGAAGGGCAGCAGAGGGTAGAAGGGCAGCAGAGGGAAGAAGGGCAGCAGAGGGAAGAAGTGCAGCAGAGGGAAGAAGTGCAGCAGAGGGAAGAAGTGCAGCAGAGGGAAGAAGCACAACAAGGAGAACAGTCCACATAATATAAAGATGAACATTGGCAGAGGCAATCCCAAACTAAGCTCCAACCTAAAGCATTCAAAGGCTAGCCTGAAGAAATTGTACAAATCTAGGCATACCTACAAGAAAAGTTGGGAGGAAAAGTATTTTTTTTGTATGTTTTAAGTATAGGTGAAAATCATAGGGGGGGGGGGAATCCCAGGGTTCCCCCCCCCCCCCTCATGTATCAAACCCAGATAACAGTTCTTGGCGTAGGGGCAACGGGAGTTAAAAAATGTGTACACCATGTTATTAACTATTTCATGCATAACTTGAAAGAAAAAATATAGACTAAACTAGTACATATACTTGGCAATAAGTTATAGTGTGTTCATCACACCATGTGAGAAAAAAGTATACAAAACCTTCAGTTTCAAATGAGGTATATGTGAATGTTTTCCTTGCTCCCAAAACAACCCTGAACATTATGTACAGTTAGACTACGAATACAATACATAGTATACTTTTTATGAATGTTGCAATGAGATTACACAATCCACATTGTAAAAACATCTTTAAAAAATCAATTCACTTCATTTAACAATCATACTGCTGTATTTAAACTTACAATCTTCATTAAAGGTGTTGACATTAATAGGATAGCCCTCATGTGTGAATAATTCAATCTCATGGTCTTCCTGAATTCTTTCCCGTGAACGGATGCTATCAATAATATCCCTGATAGTGTTTCTGTTGAGTAATTGCTTGACAATTATATGTTCTCTTGCTTCTTCAATAAAAAGGTTGTGACAAAATATATATCGAAGAGAAATAGTGACTGATGGATTGCAAATGCTATCTACAACAGCACCGCCACCAAATCTGTCATAAACCGGTGGAATAAAAGGTTGATGTTGAGGTTCAGAAGGCTTTTCCAAAGATGAAGAATCTGATGACAAATTAGAATCTGAATGTTCTGCTAATAATTTCAACAACTTTCTTTGTTGGAGAAGCTGAAGTCCTGAATAAAAGTATTGATGGTATATATGACATTACTTTTTAAATTATAATATTTAATTCCATAATAATTTTAACCATCAATATAGCTAAATTCTTTCTCACTACAAACCTGAATGCATGCAGTTCTCTCTATTTTATGTTTATAACAATATTGATTCCCGTGACAACCAAATATTTTAAATTCAGTATTGTTTTAAAAGCCTGTGAAATAGAGAGAATACATCTAATGAGTAAAAACAAAAAAGGCTGAGAAAGAAAATGTAAAATATCGGCTTTGTATCTATTGAAAATTCAATTGAAGTAACTATGTATGAAACTGATGAGTGTTTCCTATATTGAATAATATCCAACTTCAGTGCAATTATGCGAGAGGTTTATGGCTGTGTCTGTTTGTTTTTCTGTTAATTAGTCACACTTTGATTTTGGAGCTGACTATTTAATCATGAACTTGCTTACTCATGAACTCTCTCTGTAACTTTTTTTTGGCACACCGCCTAGTATCCGCCCACGCAAACCCGTTAGCTAAATCAATTATGTTGCTATGGCCCAAGTTTATATACTTTCTATTCCTTGCTGCCTACTCCATGCAGTGGACTGTGAAATGAACCCTTCCAGAATCAAGTTTACCTGAAATTGGACTCTTACGGCAAGAAACACGGAAGACATGAGCCCTCCAATAATTTCACACCCTACGGAGCGAGTTACAGTTCGCAGTTCAAGGCTACAGCGTCCGTTTCAGCATTCTACGGACCTTGGAGCTCAAGCCCAACAAACTTACAGAAGCTTTTTGCGATTCACAATTTACTTTTCTAATTATGACAGACTTTGACGCTATACTTCCGTTGTGTACCCCTTTATTACGCAATCTCTCTCTGTAACTTTTTTCTCCAAATTTAGAACAGCTCTGATACGTAATTCTGTAGTTTTGGCAAGACATAGCTTGCAGAAGCTAAAAGTATTGGTACGCATACTTAATTCCATAACAGCCCCGCCCTTTCGGGCGGTTAAGGAATACGCGCATTTTGTTGCCAACGAAATCTTTCGTTATTGAGTTAGTGGCGCAGAGAAGAGTTTGGAAAAATTAAATAAAACACGGGAACAACGAATGGAGAAGGCGGCGAACAGCAGACTTCTAACGGGAACTGAGCGCCTTGAACAGCTTCTCGCCGAGCGGCTTGCCCCTGACTCCCCCCTCTTCTTCAGGCCCTCGTCAAAGTCGTCCTTAGTAAGGCTGGTTCGGTGGAGAAGCGATAGGCTCTGGTAGTCGTAGCCCTCAGTAGCCAGCTTCTTGGCTTGTGTTGGTGTGACACTGGGTTTTCCTAAGGACCTGGTGAGTGCTCCTGCTTTGATAAACAGAGTCTTTTGGGAAAGCCACTTCTTCAGTTGCATCTGAGAAGTCAGAATGGAGAGTTCCTTCAAACAGCCACTCAGTGATGGATGCAGCAAAACTCTCTCAAGTGCCAGTACATCCGGAAGAAGTAATAGTAGTAGTAGGTAGTAGTAGTAATGGTAGTAGTATAGTAATAATAATAATGATAATAATGGTAATGTAATAATAATAATAATAACAATAATAATAATGATAATGAATAATCATATTATAGCTTATACTTTACAATGTCAACTCCAATAATTTTCTGGTGGAGTTTTTCCATGCCAAGTGATGTTTCCTGCAGCACCTCTTCCCCGTCCTTCTTCATCTAAATAAAATTATTAATTAGAGGCTGCAATAATATATTTTTACCTTCCACAATACTGGTAGCATGTCACAGAAGTGGACATTATTCGGAAAGTTGAGAGTTGCGAACTCACTACGCCGTTCAACTTCCACAAACAAAATGGGAAGTCAAAAGCAGATCCGTTGTGTGCTACCAAGACTAATGTGTGTAATATCAGCAGCATAAATGTTTCGACTGGACCGAACCATTAAGTTAAAGGATGTTGAGTTTTATGGTATGTAAGTGATGTGTGTCAATAGAGCTAGCCATCTTAAGTTGAGTATTGGCTCTTAAGTTCTTGATGGGATAAACAAATTGAGAAAGTATTAAAGTAAATTTGGACTACATCTAAGAGTTACGTCTAAACTTCACTCTCTGTAACTTCTGCACTTCGTCCACTTGTTTATTAAAAAAAATTTGAATTGTAGGCTACAAAGAAATTCTTGGAGATTATACCGAAGTAAGATTATAGAAGTTACCACAAAATTATAAAGTTCAGGATAATTCTTCGCTGGTTGTTTATAAACATTTTTTGGCTCCTTTTTCTATTGTCCCACTCATTTCCCCATTGTGATGCCACAAGCTCTGTTACATTATTGCTCTAAAGATTAATGTTTGAGTATAGCTGTTCACATGATGTTTTAGTCCATAATGTGTGATTTAAAAAAACAATCTTATATTTTGTACAATTTTCATCGCACAGATACCTGTTAGTTTGGGTAGTTTAGAAAAATAAAGGAGCCAAATATTGATAATAATGTTCAATAATTCAAGTTCAATAACGGAAATAGCAGGCTTACAGTTTTTAATGAATTTCAGTGACTCGGCCTGGCTGGTTAAATTCTTTTTTTTTTTTTGATTGAATAGAATATTGTGATTGAGTTTAAGTTAGGGCTGCACTGATTTAGAGAGCCCTAAAGCTGATTTCCCCTACAAGATTTTCTTGTTTACCATAACATTGAGCTTTTTCGACTTCGTTTTTGTTTATATAAATAGTGCATGCAATATTAGCCACTTTCTTCGAGTTTAAATTTCATTTATTTTAATTATCTCAATGTTATAGTGTCGTACCTACCTTATACTACATCATGGCAAACTTTAACCCTTTTGACACTGACTTTCTTCCACACATTGGACATCTTTTAGAATTTGAATTCAATTTTAGAATTTCTACCACTAAGCAACCACAAAAATTTATAACAAATAGCCAGGAATATAAAGTAGGTAGCTATAGCCTTATAACAAGCAAATAAACTTCTAAAAGCCTGAAAATGGACTGGAACCAGTCTATTTTACAGCAGGTTTTGAGGAAACTACAAAGAACTAGCCCAATCTATTGCTCTTGATGTCCGGTAAGAAAAACTTTATCCGTATTCTTCCAAAATGCTGAGGGACTCTCTATAGGCTTCATATTTTCTATTCTGAGTGTTTAAATTCCATAAGCAACAAACCATTTGAGCACTTGGCGTCTTGGTCAAAAACATTTTTCTCAATCTCCGTTTTCATAAAATTAAAAACAAAACAAAACAAAAAACAACGTAACCTGCCCGTAAATGTTCAAAAAAAAGAAGTACAACACCTACTATACGTATAAAAACAGAAATGATGGTTTTATATTTCAGAGAATGCGGACCTGTTCTTGCCGGCATATATGCGGTTATGGTGTCGAAAGGGTTAAAGACTAGCCCTGCTTTCATTCCCATAAAGTACTTCCAAACAGTTTCACATAAGCATCATGCACGTAAACATTAGCAGTAGCGTAGAGAAATCTTTTGACATTTGGTGGCACTGAAAATAGCCAGTTATTAGGTCACTATATTATTCTAAGGAGGCCTGGAAATGTTGCCAGTTACGTTGCCGCTAAGTGCAGATCTAGAGAGAAGGAGTTCTTTCATTGCCTTCGCTCATTTCTCCCTGAGAGGCTTACCATTGATGCCCTTGTCTTTCTACGTTTTTAACCCATCTTCACAACCCTCCATCCTGTAAATAGCCTTCATGTTTTCCAGCAGCAAATCAACATTTTAGCCTGTGCAGGAGTAAGGGTTGGCTTCCCAAATGTTTTAATGAAAGCTGCTGATTTGTTAAACAATTGCTTCTGGCCCAACCAGAAATTAACTTGAAGTTATGGACATCGAGTGGACACATCAGGCAAGTATTAGAACACAGATACATGTACCATCACTTTTTCCAGTATACCTGATGTAGAGTTGGCAATGTATCACTGAAATTTATGTTGTGCAGAACAAAATCTGATGTGCTCAGTTTTTCTCTTCTTTCCACTTAAACAAGAAGGATGGGAAAATCAAAAGTAAACCCATTGTGTGCCCCTAAATTTAAATTAGTATATAAATGATACATATATGAAGTGTTCATTGTAACTGCTTTTTTCCTTCTTCCACTCTTATTATCAGTCTAATCACAAGATTATTCTTGTGACTAATGAAAGATAAAAGAAATTTTGTGGTGGGGTGGGAGGGTAGAGAAGGGGTAAAAAGGGGAGTTCGTGTTACTACAATGTACACAATATGTGTTACTACAATGTATCGTTTACCTGGCTGATGTGAAGCCTTTAGTGTACGGTTTACATTGGCCACCATAGAGGCTTAAGGATATATTTTGTTTTTTTGTGCATATTAGCAGTGGCTGAAGTGGAGTGTCCACTTCTAACTAGACTGGATAAAGGTGGAGAATCCAGTTCAATTGACAAGTTTCGCAGCTATTTTTTTGATGTGGTCTTAATAAACGATGAGCCTCACAATAATACAGTATGAAAAGACATTTAGTGTGGTTTTTGCCTGTGAGCATCTTTGCACAGAAAGTAAGGATGCCTTCAGAAAATTGGTTGCAATTAGTTTCATTGACTGAGGAGTTTTTATCTGTAACCTGTTCCTTCACAACCAAGCCATTATTCTTGGCCTCTCTCAGTAACTCATCCAACATATCTATTTCGGCTGCCACTGATGTCCCCTCCCAATTATGACCAGGTCCGTTCTTTGTACAAAAACTATATTTTACCACTATCATAGTCATGTAGGGTAGCCGAGGAATTATTTGAATGGTGTCCTCATCTCAAATAGAATTCATCATAAGCTGCTAGCCACTTTTTTGAGACTCTTCTGGACTGGGTACTCAAGTGCGGACCTGATGACATGACCATTTAGCAAGTTTGGTCACATGCAATTCAAGCTTTCACAGAAGTTGCTGCTATTGTGTCACAGAACATTCTGGTAGACAAAGAGAACCACTCTGTCACTCATAGTCTGCATGAAGTTATCCATTCAATAGATATGAAATCACTGGATAATACTTGTGGGTGCAGCCTCCTGAAGGCAAAGAACAAGAACTGAACAGATGTGTGTTTGTGTATAAATATTGTATGTATGTATGTATGTAAGACTGAAGAGTGTGTGTGTGAACATATTTCTGTGATAATTAGCTACTGTGTGTGAATGTGTCATCATTTTCTGGTTCATTTCATCATTTCTTGGTCTGAGCATGCTCGTGCAAAGTAATAAAAGCTGAGCACATGCATGCTTGTCCAGGCCACCTTTTTTAAAATTCATATTAAAGATTTAAAACTCTTGTCTTGGATTGGGGTAGAAACTTGGTTGGTTAGCCATCCAGGTGCCTGCATAACTAAAGTGGAGAAGGACTGGTGGCAGTGCTACTTACAATAAATACTTTTCTCATGAACAGTGGGGTTGTGGCTTTTGAAGTTATCAGAGTATATTAACTGATAACACCCACAGTAATAACGTTCATCATTTTGAAATTTGAGAACAAAAGGACTGCTACTAACCAGGGATGCCCATGCTAATCGACAGAGACATATCCACACCAAGTGGAGCACTACTAGTGGTCGGCCCAGGGATGCCCACGGTGACCAACCAAGACTTATCTGCACGAAGTGTAGTACTACCAGAAGCCAGCCAAGGGATGCCCACGGTGACCGACCAAGACATATCCACACCTAGTGGACTACTACTAGAGGTTGGCCCAGGGATGCCCATGCTGACATCTGGACAGCTATTCTTGTTTGCATTGCATTTTTTACAGAATGAAATATTAGTATGAAAAATATAAATAAAATTTTGTATTTTGTTTCACCTTTACCACCTTGTGAACTACTATGTCCTCTCTTTTGTATGGCTGCAGCAGTCTGCCTCTTCCTCTTTCTGGAGTACATTGGAGGTTAGATTTACTGTGTTTTTTTCCCCTACCAAACCAGGTTAATACTAAAGTAATAGAATGCCATGAAGTCCTCACAAACCGTATAGCTGAGAGTCAAGCTTGTAAAACAGTTTTAGAAAGTATGAATCAGTCCCAGGTATGTGTAAGGGCTGGTTCTAAACATTCATGCCCATAAAAGCCCTTGAAAAGTGTGAAGTCTCGCAGAGATGCAAGCAGGCCAATTAAAAATGCTCTGGCTAGACAAAATAAAATGTCATCATCCTAATCATGTAAAGAGAGGTAAGAGTTGTAGACAGAGCCAGTAAGAATCGTGAGTTGAAGTTCAAGGAAGCTCTACACATACAGATTACACCTGACAACAACAAGTTTAATAAAGACATAGGTTTAAAGCTTCAAGGAAGCTGGCTGTCCATGCTGCGTGCAAATAACCCTCCAGGATATAATAAACAGTAAGGGTGCCCTCCAGAAATTTTGCTGTTTACTTTGTGTTATTATATCACCACAAAGAGTTTGACCTCAGTTGACTCCTGAAGAGGACTTCGGTAAGAAGTCGAAACGTCGGGTTAAGTTATAATAAAAAAAAATTGGCTGTTAAAAAGAGAAACATTTCCTATTATTAAAGCTATTATTGTTGTAAGCGGTAAATGTAAACACTAGTGACTTCTTTTGCAAATTATTGCATTTTTAAACTAACACTGAGCGTTTGCACTCTTAGTGCTCTAGTATTGGAAAAGCAGTAAACTTCAGAGATGGAGCAGGGCAATAATACAAAAGATTAATGGATTGAAAAAACAACAACAAATACAACCAAAAATAAAAAAACAATGAACAAACTGTTTTTAAACTATGTTTTAATATGTATGAGGGTGATGTAAGAAGGAAGTTACATATTCACTTTTTAGCCATAATCATACAAAAAAAAATTGATAGTACATCACCCCAATCTACAATGATCAAAATTTAACTCTGCTAATGCTATTAATGTAGCTAATTAGTTTTTGTATTATCTGTTTGTCACTATACATTCTATCCTATTTGGTTACCTGTTTCCTCTTCTTTCAAATCTTCCAAAGATAGGTATTTTAAATCTTCAAATGAATGTGCCCCTAATTTTCCGAAGTAGTTCACCAGTTTGTCCACATCACACACAATCCCACTGTGAACTATAAACTCTCGTAAGTCATCAGAGAATCTGTCTTTGTTCCTATAATATGACATTATTTCTGATCATTACATTATATACTGCATTTTTGTCTACCCTTTATACTCTTATTGGACAAGTGGCTCATAATACACCAAACCAAACAGTATATAATATGCATCACTCTTAGATTTCATGAGAAAAGTTTAAGATGGAAAGTTACAATATTAAATGTACAGAACAGCTAAAAAATGAATTAAAGATCTACAAACTGATAGACAAGCTTCAATGTCAGTACTGTTTGAGGAATTAAACTGATGAGCTTTTGTTCTTTATATATTTTAATATGACATTGAAAGTCATTTAATGTGTGCAAAACATGCCATTAGCTTCCTAGGCAATTATTTTTCTAGAATAACTCTGATAATAGTACAGGGTGCAAGTTTCCCATTAAAAAATGTATGGGAAAATTGCTGTTCAATTGAAATCACACAGAGAAGGTGAAATAGCGCGTAACTACTTGAAATGCCTCAGTTACTAAGTGGAAACTAAGTGAAATACTGCGGTAAGTAAGTGAAATAGTACGGGTAATTGTGCACGCGTGCAGCGTTAACCTTGGAAACATACAGTTCGACTAGTTTCTAGTTGGAGACAATATCAGTCTTTACCACAGAAGCTCTACCCGTATTAGGTGGAATGTTTTTCAAAAGATTGAAAGGGGCCATGTTGAAAACGAAGTTCCAGCAGGAGCTAATCCTGAAATAAGGAGATAGTGAGTGAATGATACAATGTAGCTACAATTGCAAACGACATTTTAAATAGCTGCCCTACTATTAGCGAGTGATAGCATGGGTAACCTGTGTTATTAGTGATCAAAATAGCATGGTTACCTAGTGCTATTACTCATACTAACCTAAGAAATACAATACTAGACATACGACAATAGACAGTAAATAGGTAACCAGAACGTTGGTGTCTTAAGAAACACAGTAACTTTCAAACGGTGTGCAATCCTTCCTATGTGCATGGGATGTAAGCATAGTTATTATTAGGTAGACGAATACTAAAACTATGCTTAAGTATTTCAGTATTATTGTTAAAGTGCTTTGTCAAGGTCTGTAATGCTGAATACATCCAGTATATGCTCTATCCGGTAGTCTGGCACAGCCAGACCCTTTATCTAACCGCTACGTGGAGAAAGAGTCTGGGGACAATCATGCACCTGATTTTGGGCTGGTTAGTTAACATTTTTTTGTCGTCTCCTAGGAAGCCCTCGGTGAAATGAGTGGGCATCTTACCACAAGTGTACATAACGGAGCCCACGTTCCTGAACTATCAAAGTGTTGGTGGTTGCTGCGCTTGCACAAAATACTCTGTGGTTGTACTCAGGTCAGCTCGTCCAGCAAACCGTGGGCACCGTAACAGTAATTAGACAACCAATACCACATTCCTCTAGAACAGCCAAGGTGCATGATTGTCCCCAGACTCTTTCTATGTGTAGCGGTTAGGTAAAGGGTCTGGCTGCGCCAGACTATCTACCGGGTGGTTGCTATTAGCTACAAGTAATTAACTTATAGTTGTCTACTACATTTAGCATAGAATAATAACATATATGCACTCACACATAATAAATACATTAAGAGGGCAATCTTTATAGTTGTAAAATAACATTCATAAATGAAGAAGAAAAAATGGGTGGATTTAAAAGTATGGAAACAATGGATTTCAAAGCCATAGTGTTAATTTGAAAGACAAGCATTACAAAAGTTCAGAATGGTGATTCTACACCCCTCAATCACTGCCTTGCTATTTGTCGCCTTCAAAAACTAGAAGAAGAGGGAAACCATGGATAAAACTACCTTATACTGCTACTCCTAATTTGCACAATTTAGTACGGGGTACTTGCTAGTATATACTAGTGATGTGCTTGAGCACAAATGGCAAGCGAGCCTAAAGACTATACTATTTTTATATGAATGATTTTGACTTCTAACACTGAAGCTACTGAAAATAAGGTCCAGTTTTTTAATTTTGCATACAAGGTAAAGGGATTTCAGTGCCATAGTAACAACTCTCTGCAACTGCTTGAATTGAAGGAAAAACACAACAACAAAACAATACGCGTTATTTAAAAGTTTTCTTTGTGATATTCTTTAGCTAAGTAGTGGTTGTAACACACAATGCTTTGACACAACTGGACATGCACCTACATAGATTTACCTTCGCGGTAGTCTAGTGGACTATGTATTTTCAAGTAAATACTGTTGCGCACGGCTTATAACCATGACAAAGAGCGCATTGACTTACCACCACCACTAACTCGAATAGAAATGGAAGTCCCTTAACTGCACCCGCAAAAGAATTCAAGACAATTCAATTTCTAAGGTGATACGGGTAATGGTCGCTACACCAGAGGATTCTGTTTAGTGAAGTTAGGGACGGGGTCGAACGCGGAGCGAACACAAAAATACGGAGGGTCAAAGTACAAAATGACATACATATGTCCAAACATATATCTAAACTAGTGGTGTGCTTGAGCACAAATGGCGAGCGAGCCTTAAACTACACTATTGTTATTCAAACTACTAAAATAAAGTCGAGTTGTTAAATTACTCATATACTATAAAGGGGATTCAATGCCATAGGAACAACTCCCCTCAACTGTTTGAATTGAAAAAGAAACAACAAAATCAAGTCACGTTATTTAAAAATTTCTATGTGATATTCTTAATAGTAGTTGTAAATACTTTCACACATCTGAGCATACCACAACAAAGTAAATGCTGTTGAGTAGGGCTAAGAGTTATAGAGTTTTAACTGCACAAGCAAAAGAATTCAAAGCGGTACTTGTTCAATTTCTAAGGTGATACGGGTAATGGTCGCTAAACAAGAGGATTCCGTTTAGTGAAGTTTGGGACGGGTCGAACCGGAGCGAACACAAACATACGGAGGGTCAAAGTAAATGACATACGTAAATGACATACGTACGTCCAAACAAACATCCCTGATTTTCAATTGTGTTACCCCTGTAAGTGTCTCGCTCGCTACGCTCGCTCGCCAATAAACAAACATCCCCGATTTTCAATTGTGTTACCTCTGTATCTGTCTCTCTCGCTACGCTCGATCGCCAATAAGTGTGGCATCATTTCACTAACTTTAGCTATATACATACATATACCACTATCTACCATTGTCCAATTGTTTTACTGAAACTCACCGGTTGACTGCGCAATAGATACTCATCTTCACAGACCGGTCACAACAAGTCGAGCTGCTTAAGAACTTTCAAGTTCTCGAACTGAAACTGACAATAAGTGTTCATCCTAATAAGGCAATGGCGTCACGAGACCGACCACCATGTGCATGCGCGCGATGTGGAGGCTGGTGCACGGGAGCGGGTATAAATGAATAAGGAAAATATCATTCCCAGTCTGGCCCGCATCAACCCTGGCGTCGCCGACCCTTTTCCTTCTATTAAATTATTTCGACGGGGACGGAGGAAAAGGGTCTGGTGAACGACAAGAATTCAAAGCATGCTATATTACAGCTGATCAGAAAGATTGTAAAGTGAGAGATGGTGTAGATTTGGGTCATTACCAATTGGTTTATTTCACACCAGAAATGCTTCTTGGCAGCAGGAGGTGGCGAAAGGTTCTCTTGAATGACATTTACTCTACGCATCGATTACTTTTGTAGTAGATGAGGCTCATACTGTAATCCAAGTGGTAAGTAGAGTAGATATTAAAAAAAATTCTATAATTATTTTTAATTACCTTTAAACCCTGCAGGGTTTCTTACAAGATATAACAAGGCCGTAGGAGCTGGGGCGGCCAGAGCCGTCCCACTTTCTTTGACTTCTCTTGTACTTTGTGTGGGCAATGAGCTCTGAGACTTGTGTGGCTTCCAGTCACTCTACCGCTGTAGCGGAACCAAATCAACCTACACAATTTCACTTCCCTCAGAGAGAATTTGGTAAGTCTTCAGTAGTGTTGCGTTCATTTCAACCTCAATGGTTTCAAAGGTGGCCCTGGTTACACTATAAGGAAGAGGGAGACTTGGCCTTTTGTTTCACCTGCGTGACAGTCTTTAGAAATAAGCACCTTCATGCTGTTTCCAACAAAGAGCAATCTTTCACTTCAACTGGATTTAGCAATTGGAAGGATGCCAGTAAAATTTTTTAATAAGCATCAAGATAGTCATTGTCACAAAGAGGCTGTACTGAAAACCACTGCTACTGTGAATGTGAGTGAAATGTTGTCATCTGGATTAGCAAAGGAACATTTGGAACGAAGAAAATGTTTCTTAAAGGTGCTTTCTAGTGTGCATTTTTTATCAAGACAAGGCCTAGCACTTAGAGGTGATGGTGATGAGTCTGATTCTAACTTTATGCAGCTAATTAATCTGTGTTATGAAGATGATGAGAGAATTTTAGATTGGATAAAGAAAAAAACGGATAAATACACCTCACCACAAATGCAAAATGAAATGGTTAAAGTTATGGGTTTATCAATTCTTCGAAAGATTGTTTGAAGTTCACTATTTTATACAATTATGGTGGATGAAACAACAGACATGGCAAATACAGAACAAGTAGTGGTTTGCCTGCGGTGGGTTAATGAAATATTTGAAGTATATGAAGAATTTGTCAGTCTTTATCAGGTAGATACTATACATTCCGAGAAAATATATAAAGTTATCACTGATGTTATGTTGAGACTGAATCTGTGCATGTCTAAAATACGTGGCCAATGTTATGATGGTGCTTCTGTGATGACAGGAGTAAAATCAGGTGTAGTGGCCAAATTGAATGCAGCTGAACCTAGAGCTGTGTTCACTCACTGCTACGGGCATGCGTTAAACTTAGCATGTGCAGATACTTTTCGACAGTGCAAATTAATGCAAGATGCTTTGGACACAACACATGAAATCACTGAATTGATTAAGAAATCTCCTCGACGTGATGGCATATTTAAACGATTAAAAGAGGAAATGGCTTCTGACAGTTGTGGAATTCGAGTGTTATGTCCAACACGATGGACGGTGAAGGCAGAAGCATTAAACAGTATATTAAACAATTTTACGGTTTTATTAAAACTCTGGGATGAATCACTAGATGTTGTCAAATAATCTGATATGAAGGCTAGAATTCAAGCTGTAGCTGCTCAAATGGGAAAATTTGAATTTTTTTTTAGTTTCTTTAGGATTTCTCATTTTAAGGCATACTGACAACCTTAACAAAACTTTGCAAAGAGCAGATATGTCAGCAGCTGAAGGTCAAGCAGTGGTGAGCTTAACTCTCGCAACTTTGAAGTCATTACGAAATGATTCTAGTTTTGATCTGTTCTGGAAGCGAACATGCACTGCTGGAGAAAACTTGGATATAAATGACCCTACCTTGCCTCTATGTCGTAAAATTCCACGGCGTCTTGATGACAGATCAGAACAATCATTTCCACAGACTGTGGAACAGCACTATCGCATTGGGTATTTTGAAGCACTGGACCTTACTATTGTGTGTGTTTCTGACCGTTTTGACCAGCCTGGTTATGAAATGTACAGAATCTACTTCTTAAAGCTGCTAAATCAGAAGATTATAGAGAAGAGCTACAGTTTGTGCAATCATTTTATGGCTCAGATGTTAATTCAGTACTACTTTCAACTCATCTTGAAATATTTTCTCATGCTTTTTATGAGTCCGAGAAAGTTTCTTTCTCAGATATTTTAGCATTTTTTCGTGGTGGTTCGAGCCAAATCCACTTAATACCTCAAGTTGGTAAATTATTGATGCTATTATTAGTGATGCCAGCTACAAATGCTCAAAGTGAGAGATCGTTTAGTGCTTTACGCGTACCACTATGTCTCAGCAGCGACTCAATCATTTGATGATTCTACATGTTCATCACAGTGAAACTAGATCTTGTTCAAGTAGCAAATGATTTTATTGATGGCAATGACCATAGAAAGAAATTGTTTGGAATTGAATTTAAACAGACTGATCTTTTAAATTAAACCCATTTAGTTTAAATTGCTTGATTTGTTGTTTTTTTCTGTAATTTACTCTATAAATATTATTTGTGCAATTTTTTTGTCATTCATATTTTGTGTAATTCTTACTTCTCTTAAATATTTAGTTGCAAATAATGGTGACATTTGAATGTGGGCCTCTTCACAGAAATATGATAATCAATATTCAAAACCAACTATATATACCTGTAGATAAAGTTTACAGACTGTAACATGGGCCTCCCCACTTTTGAAATCCTTCCTATGGGCCTGTATAAAGGATTGAAAATGCTTAAAACTAAATTCCAAATTTTGATGAATTAAGTACGAACTTCTTCAGAATACGCTTGACCAAAGTGTATCTGCTATTTATTCTACTCCTAGTTGCAATTAATTTTATCCTGATTGTAGTCTACTTAATTCTTGTCATTTGTAAAAACCTTAGAACCTATAGCTAAAAAAACTAAAAGAAGAAGGCCCACAATGTCCCGTGTCATAATATACTGTAGGAATCATAATGACTTCTCAACAATTTTTTTGTACCTCAAAGATTACCTTGGGACCAAATTTACATTTCCACCTGGTTCGCCTGACTTGCTAGGATTTCGTCTCATAGATATATATATGAGCGGTACTAAGCAAGCTGTCCAAGATGCAAATTGTTAATCTTTTTTGTACCAAGTCATCACTTCTTTTGGTTGTGACCACAATTACATTCAGTATGGAAGTTGACTGTCCTAATAATCGCCAAGTAATTCACTATGGACCACCAAGTCACATAGAAGAGTATGTTCAGGAAACAGGGTGAGCTGGGTGAATTATTCAATAACTTTGATTTATGTTAGAAGTTATGAAAATTCTCTGTGTTGTGCTGTGATTTATGTTATAGTCAGTGTGTATGTGGTGATTGTGACAATAATTATGTTTTGGAGAATGCTCTGTAAGATTCTGTCAAGCTTAAAAATTATTCCTTGAAAAGCCAATGGGTATGATTGTTTAGTATTTATCATGCTTTCATCAATTTTACATCATTTTACTAATAATGTCAATTTTTTATTAAGTATTATTTAAACAATTTAAACCCCACCCAATACTGTAGGCATGGCAATGTGACCGCTTGATTGGCCAATTTAAAATTGCTTTCTACACTGATGTATTGTTACATACATTGGCTTAGTTCATGCAAAAAAGTAAATAGTAGTTGACCATTAATATATACAGAATTACTACTCTCTTACCCAATTTCAGGAATAGTGATAACTTCTGTAGTATCCAATTTATGCCATTCTGACTACCTCAATTACCAGTAACTGGGGGTCATGGGAGGGGCCGTATAGTGTTGTCAGGGTGGTCTCGAGGGTCACCTACATTGTAAAGAGGGATGGTGGTAGTGTTACGAGGTTAGTGCACCTCAACAAAACACAGAGGTACCACGATAGGCCCATGTCCGTCTCTTCAGCATGTATTGTGGCTGAGGAGTCGGATGTGTTGGAGGCCGCGCTTCAGAGGCCACAGGGTCTCTGTAGCGAACCCTGTAGAGGTTATATAGAGAGTGACTTGCAAACTGTTCTGGAAGAGTGCAAGGCATGTTTTGGGGAGGCCCCTGGGTTGTGCAAGACTGGCACTTGTAAGATTGAGGTTATACCAGGGTCTGATATTGTAAGTTCGCTCCCCCCCCCCACCATTCAGTGCCCCAGTCTCTGAGGGAGTTTGTGACCAGGGAAATTCAGAAACTGTTGGAAGCTGATGTAATAGAGGAGAGCGATAGTCCCCGGTGCTCTCCTATTGTCCCTGTAAAGAAGAGTGATGGAAGTGTGAGGGTGTGTGTGGACTATAGGCGGTTGAATCAGATCACACCCTTTAACATATTTTATTTGCCCACATTAGATGACTTGCTGGAAAGAGTGGGGAGCTTAAGCATCTTGTCACGCTGGACTTGGCGTCTGGGTTCTACCAAATCCCTATTCATCCAGGTAGCGCGGACCTTACCATCTTTGTTTGCCAGGCAGGCAAGTATAAGTTCAAACGCATGCCACTTGGGCTGCGTAATGCCCCGGCGGTCTTTCAACAGACCATGAAAAAGGTTCTGAAGCCAGTGTGCAAAATTAGTAGTGTTTACATTGATGACATCATTGTTAGTGATAACTGGTCCAAACACTTGGTAGATCTCAAGAGTGTGCTGTGTTGTTTGAAGGAGGCTGGACTTGTAGTTAAATTGAGGAAATGTGTTTTTGGCAAGATTGAATTATCTTGGTCATCTAGTGGGGGATGTAAAAGTTAGTGTGCCTGTGGAAAGGGTGGAGGCGTTTGCTAGTTATGGCAAACCGACTACAAAGAAAGGTCTGAGGTTGTTTATTGGAGCCATCGGCAATTATCGGAAGTTTATCCGAAACTTCACAGACATGTCTGCTCTACTGATACCTGCCACATCTCTCGAGGCACCGAGGAGGGTAGAGTGGAGCCGGGAGATGGAAAGAGCTTTCTCTTCACTTTGTAAGTCTCTGTGTCAGTTAGTAACGTTGTATGTTCCTCGTCCTACAGATGTGTTCATTTTATACATCGACGCATCTGGAGTTGGTGTGGGAGGCTGCCTACACACAGTGCATGAAAGGAGAAGAGATACCAGTGGCGTTTTTCTCCCGTCAGCTTAGGGGAGCTGAGCGCCATTACTCCATCACAGAGCTGCAGAGTCTGGCTGTTGTTAGTGTCATCTGCCACTTTGAGTCTTATCTCTATGGGCGGAAGTTTACGGTCGTCAAGGACAACAAGTCGTGCTTGGCACTAATGACAGGTAATCATCTTAATAAACGTTTACGTCGCTTTGCTCTGAAGTGGCAGGAGTTTGATGTTGAGTTAACGTATAGACCTGGAGATGCACATGCTAATGCCGACGGTTTGTCGAGAAGATAGTGGGAGCCAGACGACTCTCCTGTCTCGGTGGTTTCAGATCCACCCGGTGAGGTTGGATCTTTGCGGGGGGACCTGTGGGAGCCAGGAGAAGGAAGATCACAGAACAAGAGTAGAGAGAAGTAGCAAGACAGACTGTGTGTGTATGTATTGGAATGTGTATGTAATTGTATTTTAATTTGTTTGCATTCCTGAGTTGTGCGTCACTTCAGAATATTTCTAATGGTGTGCATTATTTTGTGTGTGTGCTGTACGTTACCATATTTGGTCATGTATACGCAAGGTATAAAACTGGGTTGTGTCATGTGAGTAGTTCAGTTCTAGTGGTACTTGTACTTTGTTCGTGTGAACAAACTAAGAGCTACCCCACAATCAGTCCACAAGAAAAAATGTCTCTTTAATTATGCAAATTTACAACTAATTAACACCAGACATTCTCATTCAAATAATTTGGTCTTAATTAGTTCAATCAGCTGCTGTGCTTCCATGGAGATTATCTCAACACTATTCTGATGGGTGGTTGATCCCTCAGTACATATAGCTAACTATCGTGTGCAACTCTACTTCTGCCATTTGGAAACGATCCAGCTCCCTATTTCCAAATCTAAGGACTACTATATTCTCCAGGACTTGATCCTGGAAGACCAAATTTATCTGGCATCAGCCGACCAAGACTGCCACTGACTCTGACAGACATGATAGAGCAAGGGCTGGTAGACATACCAATTACCACAGTAGTACTAAGTGTTTTAAATGTCAGGATTATGGGCATTGTGCTTTCGAGTGCAGGAGTGGTAGAGTAGTAAGGAGTAATATTGTTTGCTATTCATGCAACACCACTATTATTTGTGCCCCAGTATCACGGACGATCTTGCATTCAAGGCCATTCACCTTCCCATCTATCAAGCGATAATCAGTGTCATTTGCCACTATGTTAGTATTTCGATACCTGGAGCCTGGCTTTATGGTCAGACTCTTATGTACACTATACCTTTACCTTCTGCTTGATCTTCTGTTGTCAAAATCATCCTTTCGACAACCGATCCTCGATTTGGACGTCCGATCCTAGGTTTGAACCTTCGATTTGGACCTTCGATCTACGATTTGAACCTTATATTTCGACCTTCGATCTTTGATGTGAACCTTAGACTTGGACCTCCGATCTCAGATACGAACCTTCGATTTGGACCTCCGATCTTTGGTTAGAATCTTCGATTTGAACCTCCGATCTTGGTTTGATTGGTTTGAATCTTTCGATTTGAACCTTCAAGTTCGATTTTCCTATCTCCGATTTGAACCTTCTTCGATACTGGAATTCGATTCAGTTGCCTTTTATTTTGTGTTATCCCGTGCCAGTACAATAAAAGGTAAAGGGTAGACTAAGACTCTCATATATCATCATTCAATTGGCCAAGTTTCTACAACACGTCCCTACTCAAAGGAGGCAGTAAGTCTATTCAGTAATGGAGGACATCCTAGAAGCTGTTGAAACTGCAATTACAAACATAGCACTCTCTATCACTCCAAACCAGGATCTGGATGGAGCTATTTTGTCTATCGAGAACATTCTTCAGAGATTGTATCACCTCTATCCACTACTTTTTTACTTGGAGGAGTACACGATTGCAGTAGTTAGTGTGAGAAAGATGATAAAGGAGTTGGAAGCTATTGAGGAAGAGAAACAGCTATTATTAAGAGGAAGAGGAAGACCATAACAGCTGAAGAAATTTCCACACTTTTGGAATTGAATTTTACTCAGACAGAGATAGCAAAGCTATATGGCTGCTCAGCCCGCACTATCCGAAGGCGTATATTACACTTTGAACTTGAAAGTACGCTCAATTTTGATGACATGAGTGACAGCGATTTAGACGATGTAGTTGGCAACTTTGTGAAATCATTTCCGTCAGCAGGCCAAAAAACGTTAGCAGGGCATTTAAGAGCACAAGGCTTTAGAATCCAGCGTAGACGAATTCGGGAAAGCTTACTTCGTGTTGATCCATATGGAGTTGAACAAAGATGCCGCCGTGTTTTACATCGACGCCAATATCAGGTGGCTGGTCCCAACAGCTTGTGGCATATAGATGGGTGCCATAAACTTATTAGATGGCGGATAATAGTACATGGTGGGATTGATGGCTACTCACGTATCCCTGTATACTTACATGCTTGTGATAACAACAAGTCCGAATCTGTTCTTAAAGCTTTTATGGGAGCAGTTGGAACTTATGGATTACCATCAAGAGTAAGGGCTGACTATGGAGGTGAGAATGCACTTGTATCTCAGTACATGTTGAGGCATCCTAGTCGTGGACCTGGGCGTGGAAGTTTTATTTCTGGAAGAAGTGTCCACAACCAGAGAATTGAGCGTCTTTGGAGAGATGTGTTCTCTACATGTCTATCACTCTTCTATCATCTTTTTTGTAGTCTCGAAGACCATCAGCTTCTCTCACCAGATGACAATGTTGACCTGTACTGTTTGCATTATGTCTTCCTGCCATGAATTAATGCTCAATTGGATATATTCCGTCAAGCATACAATCGACACATATTGCGTACTGAGCACTTATCCCCTCTACAACTTTGGATGAGAGGAATGCTACGTGGTACAAGTGACCAAGAAGCTGCATCTGGTGTGTATGAAACGATAACTGAGGTAATATTGAACTAATGCTGAGTGTGATCACTCCCAAACAACATAGAATATGAATTATTATATTTCGCTATCTTAAATTATAGGTAAAATATAGGGAGTATTGTGAATACGATACATGTGCATAGCTAGTCAAAGTAAGATTGTTGTATGGAACTAAATGAAGAATGATAGTTTTTTCGAGAAGAAAGATTTTAATGCTAATTGAAAGTGGAACATAATATAGCTAAGTGACGATAGTGTAAATTCTGGTGTGGCTCATGTGCTTTACAAAAAAAAGATTGCCTATTATGCTGGCTGGATTTGTGTATTTTATTCTGATTGTGATTATAACTACTTTATTATTATATTAGGAAGAAGCGGAAGAGTTTGGAATTGACTGGAGCGGCAGTGCTGTACTTGAGGAAGATCTTACAACAGTGGAAGTTCCATCAACATTCTCCCCACTACAGCCCCATGAAGTAGATGTTCTGCAAGCGTTTATTGACCCCATGTCAGAGTGCGAGGACTTTGGAGTCCATCTCTATGCTGCCACTAAACAATTCGTTCAAGAAGTTATTTCCATGAATAATTCTAGTTAAATGCAAATAGCTGTATGTAGTCGGACAACAGAAGCGTAAAGTCAGATATCAAAATAACCATCCTCATAGTTATCTCACCATGTAATTTTGAATTAACAATAACAAGCATGTAGTCTTGTATATTAGTTTCAAAATTTTAGACTTATAGTTTTGGTTATCTAATTTATGCAGCAAAGTCTCATATTATAAACTATTTTTAGAGGGACAGGGAAAGGAAAACGTTGAGGAAGAGTAGGAAATCAATGGAAGAAGAAGAAATGGACAGGGAAAGAGAAGGAGAAGGGAAGAAATGAAAGAAGATCTATAAACTAAGTTATGATCTACAGAAAATGTAAATTCTTGTATAAAGTCAAGGTCATTTTCAGGCCATTAGTTATGATACTTAATCCCCACCTTCAATCAAGTCACCTAACTCATCCATCTCTCTCTATTCAACTCTGATCGATCACATCTATCTGAATTCTCACTTGTACTACCAGATCTGTACACCTCATCCACTCTAGTATATAATGGTCACAACGGCTACGTATTTTGCTATACTTATAGAAATGGACTGATTGATTCATATGAAGTGTTTCGTTTGTGCACTGGCTTGCTCCCCCTTTATGCTCAAGCACATCACTAGTAACTATTACGTATAGTCGCGCCAGCAAGACCTAACTACTAATCGTTCCGCTAGGAAGCACGCGCCAGACTACGTGAAAAGCCGTAGCAAGGTTCTTTGGTAAAGGGTTTGGCTAGCGAGAATAGTTAAAAGCGTGTGGGCGGTGGGGGCTGGGGGAGTGAGATTGTTAGAAGCGTTAGATATAATTTAAGCTTTTTATCATGAAACTAGGGATTACTTTGTATTTATTGTTAATTAGTTTAGAAAAGGCTGCAGAAGGTAAGAACTTAATCTACCTGTATTTACAGGTTCTCCTACAACTTCCTTTAAAAACATTTGTCAATAGTACTGGCTGAATTACACAAATGAATGGTTTTATAGGATCAAGTGAGATAGTGAGGATTGCTCTATATGCTAAAGAGAAAGCCATTGTGAAGTGTGACATTCACAATTTTGTTCAATGGAGATATATGCCAGCACCAAATATCATAGTTGAAGGAAATATACTAGTATTTAAACCAGCTTATGTGTACAATGGAGGTGCTTATATATGTCAGGGTTATAAAGAGAACAGTACTGTTTTGCACGATGTGACATTTCACATATATGTAGGAGGTAATACAGATTCATCATTCATTAATAAATCAATGTACTTACCGTTCAAGAGCATTCCATTTCAGAGTTGTTATAGTTTACATTATTTATTATAACTTTATTATAACTCTAATAAAAATACTAATATAATCACTGTTATTCAAGTACATCACTACTCAATGTCAGTTTAAAAAATAATATGACTAAATGCTAAGTTGTCACAATGCATCCTGACCTCTTCATTTAAAATCCAAGTCTATATACACATACTTGTTCTAAAAATGAATCGTAACAATCTTTTTTTTTATAGTTCTACATGTTCACAAAATGTATAATGATTCCATTGGTTGTTTGTTCGCTTGTTTATGGTTATAATTTGAAGTTATAATTTGAAGTGGCCATAATGGTTCTTAGACATCAAATCCACTTAAGGGAAAGTATGAGTATAAAAACTTCACTTAAATTTTAACACAATTATTATACATGTACAGTGAAATTTAGAAATTCAGTTCGGCCAAATTTATTATATAAAAAAATTGGACAACAAGCACGATTCAGTTGTCTTTCATCAAAAAAACCACAATGGCTTTTCAACTTCAACAAGAGGTTGCCATTTGGGATAAAATTGTTCAACCGAGGCACCGTATTAATAATTAACCCAATTCAGCCATCTCATGAGGGACTTTATGTGTGTTATGGGTATGATGGCTATATTTCCCAGCCTGTGATATCCTATGGAAATTTGTCTATTAACAGTAAGCCAATTATTTTATAAATCTAATTCAATTATATTGTTATTATGGTTGATATTGATTAATAAAAAGATCAATAAAAGATCAATATGTCTACTTTCACCTCTATTTACAGTTATAAAAGTCCAAGCACATTAAATGCTCTATTATATGTACAAAAAAAAAAGCACTTAGCTTCTATGATACATATAATTTGCTTACTTTAAATGTTTGTTCTAAGATTAGAGACATTTCTACTGGTGGTAAAAAATAAATGCTAGGTCAGTCCCTGACTCTGCTCTGGCCTGCAATCGACATGTGTGTGGTTAAATCAAACAGGTGCTGCATGTAAGTAAATATACATTTAGTACTACTTATTTCATTATCATTATACATGTGTATATGGTGGTGATATTTAAAGAGCAGGCTAATTAACTTTCAGCAACCAAGGGAGTAAAAATTTAACACGACTGAGAGTGAAATATTTTTGTTATTTCACCTCTAGTGAGTTATGAAATGAGTATTTCTTCATATGCTAGTAGCAGTAGTTTGTCCTACAGTTGGTAACTCAGCTCCTAAAGTTTGGCTGTAAGATTGAGTATAGCTCATAGGGAAGAAAGGGTGAAAGACCCTCTCCTCACTCTTGCATCTGATATTTTTAGCAGTTTATTTGACCAGGTTTAATCGTTTCTGTAAAAAGTAGTTGTAAAAACGTGGTACTCTTTGCTGTTATTTCTAGCCTATTTGGGATTAATGAGCTTGTGTAAGTGTGAAATAGCACCCTATGATAAAGATATTAGTTATCTCAAACTTAAAAATAATATTGTGGAGATAACTAATTTACAATTGACATATTATATATAGCTTACAATATCTACATTATATACATAATAGTACTCATTACATGAGTCAGAGGGTGAAATGGTGAAATATTTCAGGAGCAGGCTAATTTGTTTTCACTGGAAAGGTAACTCACAGCATAAAGGTGGTTGTAGGGGCTACCAACACCCCCAACTGATATTTTAGCAGCTGCTCTAAGGGGTTGAGTAGGCTACACCAGAAGAAGGTAGCTTTAAAAACCAAGAAAATTGAAAAGTTTGGCAGGTTGCTATAACTAGGGTAATGAGCTTGCTCAGTATAGCATTAAATAACTTGAAATAGCATGAGTTATTTCACTGGTCATGTAACTAAAATTATCATTGCGAAGATAAGGTGGAATTATATATACAACTTAGTATACAACCAGGCACAATGTATTATGGTGAGATATTTTATGAGTAAGCTAGTGTATTTTCAAGAGCCAAAGGCGAGCGATAATAAATTATAGACTGTGAGTGAAATACCATATCACCTCGACTGAGTAATAAGTAATTTATTCTGTGCTAGATATGTTTATTGCAGTAGTTTGTAAGTTGGCTATGCCAGTAAATGGTTCTGTATACCCCCTAGCCATATTTTAGCAGTTGCTGTGTCCAGGTTAGACGGTTCTCTAGGGAAAGTAGCTGAAAACAATATTTGAAGGTAATGAGCTAGAGATATAAAGCATGATAATGTGAATTATCTCACAATATTGTACCTAAAATTAACGTTGTTATAATAATATAATATTGTTCATAAGTGCATGTGTTGTACACAAGTGCAGCAAACTTGAAAATGAATACGGCCAATAAAATGAGTGATATTTTGCCGTATCCAATGAATAATAAATATATTATGTACTGCTCATATGTGAAAACCTGGAGGGACATAATTACCAAGTGTTATAACTATGAAAATAGGTGATATTCGATAGTTGCCTTAAGGCACATTCTGTTTACATTAATGCAATTCCTATGTAGCAACACAGGCATTAAACACTCTTTAATATGTAATACATAAATATAATATATATATATATATAGGATTTAGTGAATTTCAAGATGTAGAATATTGTAATTAAAATCTTCATTGTTGGATAAACGTGCAAACCTAACTGCTAAATTGTAGACATTTCATCTCTACATTGCAGTGCTATTACTTTATTATGTATGCCCACCTAAAAATGAAAGTTTAATGAAAGCACAAAGGTGATTGTGAACCAAATATGTACATCAGTTCCTTAAAGTATATATAGTTACATAGATGTGGTTGCATAGTGTGTTTATAGATGTTGTAAAAATGATCGCCAAAAACCATTTTTTACACCATGTAGCAAAAAAAATTACTATCCTATTTCTTTACAGGCATTTTTTTGCCACAGCATATAGCGCTTGACAATTTTCATTATGGTTATGGAGTAATGGATCCTTCCCAAGTTACCTATGTGAAAGACAACATAGTGATCAGGTGCAAGAGTAAATCTAAACCAAGGTGGTTAAAATCTGGTACAAACTTAAGTGAACTTGATCATGAAGAATCCCACAATAATAATAGTGATCGTCATACTTATTCACTTCACCTCTTCAATGTATCTTCAATTTATGAGGGAACTTATCACTGTCTCGGAATAAACAAATATAATAGACAATTTAAAACGTCATCACAACTATTTGTGGGAGGTCATTAATAAGTAGAATTACATCACTTCATGCATAGTTATATTTAATTGCACTTTATATAATCCACACACTTATCTAGCTAAAAGTAAAGTTTACCATGTTTATTGAAATAATTGGTATGCTTATACATTAATCAATGCCATTCTTACTCTAGACTCATTCTGTTTCTGAACTCTGGAAATGTGCGCATAAAACAAGCAATTCAATTACCTGTGAGCAACTGCAATTTAAAATAATATTTGTAGAGAACTAATTATTAGTATATTCAGTTTTTTAAGAGTACAGTATTCCAACTATATCAATATTAGATGTATTCTCTCTCTTCCACAGGATTTTTTTAAGCAATGCAGTAATAAAAATATTAGGTCGCCACCAGGCATTGAACCCAGTACCGCTTGCTTAAAGCACAATGATGTTGAACTAGCAAGTACCACTCCACACAGTCGTGTTTGACAAGTAAGAATGCAGTGGCATAAGTTATCTTCCTCAGTTATCATTCCCTACCATTTGTTAACGTTACACAAGTTTCCTTCTCCTGCTCTCTTTATTCTGAACAATCGCAGCTTTCTTATCCCCCACTTTTCCTTTCTTCAGCCCTTGCTACCTCTCTTGCTTCTGAATCTCTCTGCTCCATTATAATGATAGTGGACTTGAGCTTTGCAAAACTGTTGTCTTCCTTTTTTGAAACGGAAGCGGCGTCCTTTACTGTCGCTTCCACCCCATTTTAGTTACAATTAACTAATATCACGCCTTTTTTCCTTCTTTTCCGTTCTCTTATAAACCTACGCTGCCTTACCTAACCGATTCAAACAGCTTTGTATAGATAATAGCCTTTTGCCTTCTCTTTCGTACTTTTGCCTTTTTTACTTTCGACTACCCTTTGAAACATACACCGCCTTTCCTAGTCTGTTACACCTGCTTTTTAGTTGCAATTAATCATGTTTTACTGAATGTGACGACGCTTTACGAAACTGTTTGAGCTCATGAATTATTTGTGAATACACACACCGTAGGTCGTCTTCGTCGATCGTTGCATAGATATACACTACGCGAAAGTGGGATTGGAAACGAATAATTTTACGAATGATTTTGTAATACGTCTATGAGAGGCTATCCACTTTGTTCCCAAACTTTATTGTTGGTATACCAGGCCCGTTTCAGTCATCTGAGCGCAGGGAAACCTAATCACCCCACCCCCCAAATGTTTTCCCCTGTCAAATTTCCTTAGCAACCGTATTAGCAACCAATACACCACAGGATGCTATCCCTTTTGTAGCTATTATGTAATGCTGGTAATTCCCCTGAAGTGTCCAGCCATGGCAACAAAATAATATGAGAAGTTAAAAAAAATTTGAAAAAATTCTGACCCCTTGTGAAGTGGACACACAAGCTTTTCTGGCTCTGGTTAGTATGTAAAGTCAGAGCACTGCACAAAAGTGTCCATTGACAACCATAACAAAATTGTTAATTAGTGTAAAATCAGTTGATAACTAGCTTGATAACTTCTACAGTCTTGTCAATTCTTTGTTAACTCTAATTATCAACACATTTTAAGGATTTTGTTATGGTTGTCAATGGACACTTTTCAGGTAGTGGAGAACTCTGGAAGTGCTTCTGAAGTAATCATTTGGGTGAGTAGAAAGTATAAGGTATGAAACTTAATTCCAAAGTGCAACTCTTTTTTTTAGCTAAATTACAGCTTGCTATAATGTAGGTGTGCACAATGATTATAATATAGCTACAGGTAACAGTCAGAAATTGGAAGCGTCATTTTCACTATCACTGCTACTGGGGCTACCATTCTCCTTGGTGATTCTCGTTTTCCTCTTCTTTGGTGGTGGCACTAAACAGGTGAGAGAGGGGTCAGATTCATAATATTTATTCCAATTGCTCCAATTCATCTGGAATGCCTTGGTGGACCCTCTCCAACTTCATTATATGGGCTTGTAGGGATTCTAGCAATTAATAAGTATGGCAATTATATGTGATAACAGTCTTTACTTGTAAGAATTGTATCCACGGTGACATTTGCCAAGCACAGTCGAAAAGCAGCTGTAGTGAATGTGTCTGCCACTTGGTGAACTTCTCCAACAATTGTTGGGTGAGGCAAGGCTAGTTCTCTTAAATTGGAGAAGATCAACTTGATACTTTTCGACTGGCGTAAATGAAATGAGTCAAGGTGAGCCATCATGCAAAATTAAAGTGTTTACCTTGAGTATCTTGTGTACATGATTGCCAATAAAAGTTCCACCTTGATATGCCTGTCATTTTACCCTTAAAGTCTGGAGACTCGTGTCCAAGGAACTGAAGACCACACCCTTGATGTAATCAAACTGTGACGTAAAGGTTTGTTCACTTGCACAGATTTCTGCATTCTATTGTGTGTATTAAAACAAGTGTATGTAATGTGAATTAGGTACCTTCCTGCCGATATCCTGTTGAGTATTCGCTAAGTCTGTCTTCAAGCTCCCACAAGCTTCACCAGCATCCTCAGTTTTAGTTTTGAGAGTGTAAATGTTAATCATATCTTTAATTACATCTGCGTAACTCTGTTGTGTTTGTAACACAACTCTCATTGCAGATAATTCCTTTAGCAGAGTGTTGTCAACCACAGGATCGCTAGTGGAATCATGACCATGCAAGGCCAGCTTGAAGTCTAAGTCACTACAGGCCTCTTTCAGTAAAGTCCAGAGACGGTTAAAAGACAAAGGAACACTAATTATATTTACATTTTCAATACTTACATTGTCTAGAGGAATGTCAAAAATGGTCTCTCCAATGACATTGTTAAAGTTCTTGGCATTTTTCAAATTTCTGCCACCATGAGAAATGAACATGTCATAATAGTCTGCCTTGAAAGACTCCAATGATCTGGGAGGTAATGATCCTCTTTGAAGTGGCAGTTCCACAAATTTGGAGCTTGGTATGTGGCACCATAAACAGTTGTGCCGACCTAAAGGTAGAGGTCAATATACAATTATGAAATTAGTTGTATTTTCTCTTCTAAGCACATACCACTGGCACCACTAAAACTGTACATCCGACAAAAGTATTCCTAGTCACTGAATTAAAAAGCCTGACGCGACAATTCCTAGAAATGAGTAGGTTCTGTAACATTATATTTTTGTACTTTGTTCGCATCCCCTGTGTCTCTATCACATGTTCCTTGTACATGTTGAGGGCCATATGTACGTTTGTGGTGGTGTCACTAGCCCTGACAGCAGAGCAGTCCCTTTAATGGAGTTTGGTTGAGCTGTGTGTACGAGCTGCAGGTTCAGCTTAAAACTTCCGCAGTCTTTATTTCCACCAAGCTTAATCCAAATCTCGTCATCAAGTATGGTACCTTTGTGCCATGTCAAACCAACATTAGACCTTTATAAAACAATGTTTTATATGTGTTGATTAGAAACTAAACTCAATATGTACATCAAAGTACACAAGATTTGAAAATTAATAAGTGCTTTAAGTGAACACAAGCAAACTATTGAGTAAGTTGTATTTAAGCTAACTGCTTCAACATATCAATTACCTATCATGATGTCTGCTATAGTAGCAATGAGGTTGGGGTGATACACGAACGGAATATCTTTCACTATCTCATTGCCATGGTCACAGAAGCTAAAGGCACTTCGCTCTGCAATTATCTTGTCCCGGGCAATTTCTTTAGCAATCTTCCTCTGCTGACGTTCACTGGCTATAGATATGTGAAATGACTTGAACAATCTACGTGTGCAAATCCGGTGTAAGTGAATTAAAAGTTTTTGTGGCTTTCATTACCTTCGTACGTACAGATTTCTGGTGATCATCTTTATTTAAACAGTTCACCTCTTAATTATTTACCACAAGTGCTTGATACTTCCAGAAAAGTGAACATTGCCGTTGAGGGTGTCCAGATGTTAACAACTACTTTAATGTGCAACTTGCTTGTGGTCAACATTACCAAGTTAACGAAAAGAATGAAAGCACTGTCAGTACTTCCTGAAGGTAAAACATTTTGTAAACCATCTTGTTGGCCAGCAAGCGAGACACTCTCGGGTGTAACTGAATAAATAAATCAGTAATGGTTATGCATAATGGTACTTGCACGTTCACTTTATACATAATTGGGGCGGAGTTAAATGATGATCACAACCGTTGTTATGTGTGTGATATGAGTTTGGTGTTTATTTGTGTGATGCAGTGTATGCTGTGTATAACAGGCTTACCGTGTTTGAAACAATCACTTATTATCTTCATATGCAATCTTAGCAATAACTATAGTCTACTTGCTAAATATTCTGGGGTCATTGATTCTTTTTTAATTAGGGTGAATGAATACGAGCCCAAATGACAAGGAGCTACTGATATTGAACAAGATCACTGATCATCAAGTAAGAGCTCCACACAAATTGCAATATATTTTGCACGGTTTATTTCAGGGAGGGCAAAGGGGTGATTCCGCCTTCTCCTGGAACTTGTGTTGCCCTCAGACTTGTTTTGCTCCCCCTTGAACTTGTGTTGCCCCCCCCCCCCCCCCCCCCCCCCCCCCCTGCCATCTCGGCTTCTGAGTATTTGATAACAATTTTGATCTTTGAATTCTGGGCACCCCTCTTGTCCAAATACTTCCATATCCAAGGAATATTGTAGTTTTTCTCCAAAGATATAATTGCCCTCCTCCCCCCCCCCCCCCCCCAATTAAGTTAAAGCCCCCCCCCCCGGAAAACAACCTGAAATAATCCCTGTTTTGAATTACACACATGTAGGTATTATTTTCCCCTTGAAATATCTGAAGACCTTTCTTGGAAACTAGTGATATAGCAGGATGCCAATTGTAATCAGATGCTGAACTCCTAGCTTCTCTTCCACACAAACTGGACACAGTGGGTGAACTGAAGACATTGATTACTGGCTTCTCAAGCTGTGTATCGGAAATGATGATGAATGGTATTTTGACATTCAGGCTGTGAGGAAAGGTGTATTCAGGGATTCAACTGGTCAGCATATTATTTAGTGTTGTATTCAACTCTTAAATAATAGTTTATGGATTTATTAAGTACCATGTGAGCAAGTCAGTAACTGCTTCTAATGCTTTTGTGGCTCTTTCAGACTTCACTTTAAAACCTATCATCTTCCAAAAACTTCTGGAGGTTGTCTTTCAGAAGATAATCAGATTCTATTTTCATCAGTACCTAAACAAAATATTACAGCTAGTTGTAAGATGCTAGAAATACAAGAAGTACTATAATAATTCTAGTAGACTTACATGCCATAGCCTCTTCAGAGCACGTTGGTAATGCGCGTGTGCAAGTAAATATTTTTTTTTTACGTTTACAATTTTAAAGGTAACGTGGATGAGGTCAAAATGCGTACGTAAATAATTTCGTTTCGAATCCCACTTTAGCTATATCTATGGCCATCGTTACTGACTCACAAGTGAATTATTATATAGATTCTGTATTGTTAAAAAAGCCTGTGAAGGAGAGAAAATACTCTATTGAGTAAAGAAGGCCGAGAAAGAAATTGAGTGACAAATTCATTTCATTTGTATATAAAAAGTCCAAAATTAGCTATAGCTGGTGCTATATGCAGCTATTATTTTATCTACTAGAATTATGCCAAATTGTCTCTTACTGACCAACACCAAGATATATTCTCAGGTGCAGTGAAGTTTTGATAAATATTGATGAATGGTACTAACTTTAGAGGTGGTTTACTTGAACCCTTTGAACCAGAAGCCTTAAATCACCTCCTGCATATGCTCCTGATGCTTTAGTAGTTCAACTGAGCAGAGCACAGCTAGAAGATATAATATATATCTTGCAAGGTAGGTGTGTTGCACATAAGATAAACTTTAGTAACCTGTACTAACTTTGAGATAAGCAGTTTTAATTGCTGGACATTAGATGAACTGGTAGTGAGTTGTACTTGGATTACAACAGTTTTAAATTGCTTGGCATATAGTGACATAAAATATTTTTTACTTGTTATACATTGTTAGAAAGGAGTAACAGGATTGACCCTCCAATTGGCAAAGTGAATGTGGGAAATAATATCAGTTTTTCCTGTGACTCTGATTCTCAAGTTATTTGGTTTTATTCAAGGGATGGCGTGCCACCATATAATACACAAGTAGTGCACTATTTTGTCAACAACCTCACATTGAATTCAGTGAGTATTCAACATGACGGTAGCTATTTTTGCTATGGTTACAATAAAATAACTCTAGAACATTTTGTTAGCAAAGTGAAACTTCTTGTGTTTGGTGAGTATTGATTTTTTAATTTTAATTTATTACTAAATAAAAGAATACTCTAAATTAGTGTTGCACCGATATTGAAAATAGCCGATATTCCGATATTATTGGCAGATATCTGCCGATACCGATAACCGTTCGAATATTAAATTAATTTTGGTGAAAGCTTATTTCACACATAATCAGGACATAATAATAAATGAACAAATGCACTATAATATATGAAGCAAAGATTAGGTTTAAGACAAAAAAGTGAAATTTTTTTAATACAAAGTATAGTTTCTGCTCTTTCTGGAGCAAGACGATTGCCTTGTCATCATAAATTTCTCCAACTCCAGAAAAAAGTCTTTCTGATGGCACAGATGTAGGGGGAGCAGAAAAATACTTCCTGGCAAGTTCAGCTAGATGTGGCAATCGATCTTTGTTATCATTCCACTGGGAAAATGAATTGTTACTATGAAAAGGAATCAATGGTTCTGACAGATATTTGTCCACCTCGCTTAGGTTTGTGCAGTCCAGGTCACTATCAAGAATTCCACTTTCTTCAAGAATTTATGAGAAGCATTGAAGGACAGCTGTCTTCGGAAGCTTAGGTGCTGGCTCCTAGACTTCACTTTCTTGGTCCTTACATTCAGAAACTTTCTTTTCCAGTAGGCACTCTAGACTTTTCGGTTGGTCCACTGAAAACTTGTCTTTGAATAGTTGCTAACACCACCAAAGCGCTGTTACTCTCAACATCTGCACATCTTCTGTTAAGGGCTGACAGCATGTGTTTCTTTATATTTCACACACCTTGATCATTTTCATGATTTACTAGAGTCTTTCACAGAGCCCTAATGAAAGGAATTATCAATGAAGCAGAAGCTTGTTAGGTTGAAATAGACTTGGTAATCTGTTCAATTGGATCAAGCGCAAGAATAGTTTTGTTCACAATGTCCAGCTGATTTGGTGTTAATTGAGGAACCTTGTGGTCAGGATCACTGCAATACGCACCTAAAGCCATTTTCTGCTCGTGCACACTCACCAGCATGTAAAGAGTAAAAATTCCACCTTGTTGGCTCATCCTGTTTCAGATGGTGAACTGGAAGGTTAAGACTTTGTTGTATTTGCTTTAATTTGGAGTAAGCCAATGGTGAGTGCTTAAAATGGTCAACAATTTTGCGGCAGATAGCTACTGTGTCTTTAACTAACCTTTGCGACAATGAAGCTTCATTAACTATCAGCTAGAGTGTATGGGTGAAGCAACCCAAGTCAGCGTATCCGCCATCCTTCATAGCCTTGACCATGTTGTTAGCAGCATTGTCACGAACAATCAGATGAACTTTTTTTTACCTTTTCAATGGACCATTCCTTAAACATAGTTTCAAACAATGTTTGCAATATTTTCTCCGGTATGAGACCCAGGAAATGACTGGGCATTTAGAACTGCAGATTTACTGGTAAATGTATTGGTTAACCAGTGGGCAGTTAAGCTCAGTAGCTGCTGATATCTGTTGTCCATATATCTGTGGTAAAGCTTAGATACTGAACTTGTGCAAGCTCGGCCTCAACTTTAACAGTTATTTCTTCAGTTATAATAGGAATGACTGTTTCAGTTATATAGCGTCTGCTTGATAAACTATACATTGGTTCCAGAGACTTAATCAGAGCTTTAAAACCACTGTCTTCAACTATCGAAAATGGCTGATTATCCAAAGCCACCATTTCAGCTATTCTCCTGTGAATTAACTTGGCTCTAGGATCATTGACATCCCACTTGTTGACACGATCTTGACTCTCAAACAGTGTTATCTGGTTGGTTCTTGAGACAGGTAATGTCTGCTGTTTCGATTCCTGGCCAGTTGAGATTCTTTTGACGGCGGCCTTTTTTTTTCAGGGGAAAAGAATCATAACCACTGTGAGTGAAAAAATGACAAAAACCTCCATGAAAAAATACAAATTCATAATTAAAAAAAAAAAAGGAAAGAAAAAATATTGTGAATTATCGGTTGACTTAACAGCAATATCCGATATTTAAAGTAAATATATCGGCAGATAACCGATAGCCGATCCGATAGAGTAATTTTATTTAGCTATTGCATAAAATGGTTAATAGTATTATGTATATTGTGCAATAAACGGTTTGTTTTTCCTGTTCTTCTCTATCTTTTTCAAATTTAATCAAACATTCTATTGGCACATGCATATTATTTGTGTTTTCAAACTAGAAGTCGAAACATCAAGGCACAGATACTACTGTGAATACACTTAAACAATGAATATAGCTAGATTTACAAGGTATTGTTTCTACTGAACAAACCATTATAATACAATAGTTGGTTGTGGTAGAACCTCCCACATGACAGATCACACCCTTAGCCACTCCTATTTGAACCCTGAACATCTATCACTTTATCGGCATGCATTATTAATCTATTATTTCTATCTAGCGATTCATGCACTCCAATTAACCCGCATCACCATTACCTCATTACTTCCTGCGCCTGCTAAGTGGGTTTACTATATATTAGCCTGCTGGACACGTGCACCTGCCAGTGTCAGTTCATGAGTCTAACAATTACACTTAACTCTCTGGTGAACCTTCTCTTCTGCCTTAAACAGCAGCAGCTGGCTAGCTAAGGGCCTGTAATAGGGTTGTGTGTGTGAGCTCTTGACATTCTGGTGGCAGCTACTTCCTAGTTGTCATCCTACCACATTGGTTATTAGTAATTATTAACATATTATGCTAATAATTATTAATTATAAGGATGATATAATGTATGTCTGTTAGATCCAAAACAAGTATCTCGAACACAAGTGCATGCCTTGGAAGGAGAACATATCAGATTATCTTGCTATGCTACTATTTCTGTTTGGTCACTAAATGGCAGCGTCCTTCCATATAATGTTCTAGTATCACGTGATCAAGTATTGAAAATTAAGTTTGCTAATTTACATAATCAAGGATATTATGAGTGCATTGGAAGAAGCTACAATGATCAGTTCTTTCGATCTAGAGTTTTTCTCCATGTTTATGGTAATACAAATTTTACTCCACTAATGTATGTAAAAAACATAAGTGAACTACTTAATTTAGCATTGTCTATTCCGTAATCAGTTACAGATCTCGAATTTTAAAGGAGGGGGGTAGGCTTAAATTACAAGGGTATTTTAGCCTAGAATAAAGAAAATGAGTGAATTGGTACGTTAAGCATGAAAACAATGAAACTGATTTATTAGTACAAAAGGAAGTAATTTACAAAAACATTTCAGCTAGCACAATGGCTATAATCGTCAAGTTCAACAGTGAAGAGCAAATTAAATAAGCAACAACAACTAATAAATACGTTCTGTCCTGAATAAAAAAATGCTAAACCTACTCTGCTTTGGCATACTATGAGCTTGGTCTGCCAGTTTTATTATAATGACAAATACTAAACTTCATAACTCAGCATATCAATAAGTGTAGGCACATTCCTCAGAAGATCACAATTACTGGAGAACTAGGAAGAACAACGACGGACAAATAGTCACTATAGTCTTACTTTCAATTAACTGTTAAGAAATAAAATAGAAAAAAGAGGAGTGCTTATGATACTAGTTGAGCTCTCACTAAATCCATCTCTGCTGATATTTAATATTATAATGTACATACAGTAATAACTGGGAAGTCTGATCTTCTATGTGGCATGACTATTTAAATAAAACACTTTTATTGGAATTTTGTTGTAACCTAAATGTTTCCTCTAATCTTATTATATCTATATAATAGTGTATATAATATATACACATATACATTCTATGCTAGGTATCTTCATAATTGTTTACATATATTTAAGTTTGTTATCCATGGTATCATATGGTGCAAGCTGAAAACAAACTGATTGACAAGCTCATTGGATCTAGTAAGCTGTAAAAACAACAACAAAGGCCTTGCTTACCATTGCTCAGAGTTGTAAAGCTACCTTTCTTTACATCAATTATTCAACCTTGGTCAAAGCAACCATCTGGAGTGTGGAGAGTGTGGGCCTGTCCCGACTAAGACGTCTCTTGTCAGGTTCAAGCGCTCATTGGAGACAGCAAGATAGTTGCTGTCACCAGAATTCCAAGTCTGTTTCTTCTCTAAACTATCCTTGGCCGTAGTTAGTTCCCCTTCCCCAGGATGAGGATCATAGGAATAGGTTAATTTAATTAACTAGAGGTGACTGACATACTGAATAGAACTAAGAACTGACTCACAAAGAATCCAACATGACTTTTATACTAGACACACGCTAACACATGCAACAAACAACTCATGATCATTTCTATGTACACACACAATGTTCATTATCCTCTATTCATGTGGGAACTCCCACAGGGAGCCCATATACACCAACAATGTGGGGATTATTACCAACAGTACAAGCTGAGTTACCAACTGTAGTACAAACTAATAGTACAGAATCCAGTCAGTGAAGATAGTTATCATAGAATAAATCAATTATCACACTTGTCAGAGGTGATAATTTATTATCACTCACCTCTGGGTATGTGAACCTAATTTAGGTTGCTCAAGAACTATCTCTTATCATAACACAGTTGACTCATGTAATAAGTATTCCATATATATAATATATATATCTTCACAATGATATTTTTAGGTATGTGACCCTTGAGATATCCCATGATATCTCATGGCAGTTATCTCATGGCTGTACTGCTACCAGAGTAATTATAGCAGCCTGGGCGGGCCTGGCCTGGCATACAAGTTTTCTAGGTTTTTACAGCTACCTTTATCCTAGTGGAGCCTACCCAGCCAGGTTAGAGCAGCTGTTATAATATCAGCTGGGGTTGTGGGGAGCCCCTAGTGAGTTTAGGCTAACTTTATACCTTGAGTTACCAAAAAACTACTTCAGTGAAGATATCTAGTGTGGAATTAAACACTTATTACACTCATCAGAGTGACATGACTAAGATATTTCACTCTCAGGCTTTATTTTCACTCACCTTTGGCTCTTGAAAATAAATTAGCCTGCTCTTGAAATATTTCACCATATCACACTCTGACTCATATAATAAGTATTATATATAATATATTATATAGATGTGACCATCTATGGGAAAATCGGGCACAACGCGGCATGCGTAGACGTCGCAAAAAGATTGATTTAGTTCTTAAATTTCTATTAAATAAGCCTAACGAAGGGAACGGTTAGGTGATATATAGCGGGAATGGTTAAAGCTATGGCGATAAAACTTGGAGAGCTTAATATCTGCTTGCCGAGGAGTGTGTAAGTGCAAAAAAAAATTTTTGTCGGGGCCGCGTTGTGCCCGATTTTCCTGTAGATGGTCACATTATATATATGTATATATATTATAATATATATATATTATATATATAATATATATATATTTATTGCAGCTTTGATATTTTTACTTGAATATTTCCGCATCACGCGAGCGTTCTGTATTCTCCCATATTGTACGGTTTATATTGTACGCTCCTTGTAGTGCGCGCGTAGCGAGTAAAATCAATGAAAATTGTATTGTAACCGGTTGAGAAAAATTTCAAAGAAGCAATAAATCACTTATCACACTCGTCGTACAATATGGGAATGATATTTTACTCTCACGCCACATTTTCACTCGCCTTTGGCTCGTGAAAATATTTTGCGTGCTCGTAAAATATTTTCCCATAATATTGTACTCTGACTCGTGCTATAAGTATTATATATTCCACACTAGATATCTTCACAATGATATTTTTAGGTACATGACCAGTGAAATAATTCACTATATTTCAAGCTGTTATTTCAAGCTATAAGCAAGCTCATTACCCCTGTAGTTATAGCAACCTGCCAAACTTTTCAATTTTCTCCGTTTTACAGTGCTCTGGTGTACCCTGCTCTTTACCCTGCTCAACAGGGTTAGAGCAGCTGCTAAAATATCAGCTGGGGGTGTGGGTAGCCCCAACAACCAATTTTAACCACTGTGAGTTACCCTTCCTCTAGTACTTTATGGCAAGATATTTGTCTCTCAGGCTTTATTTTCACTCGCCTCTGGATTGTGAAAATAAATTAGCCTAATCTTGAAACATTTCACCATATTATCACACTCTGACTCATGTAATAAGTATTATCTATATTATATACACATTATGTATAGTAAGACAAGATAATATGATATATCCAAAAGGACAAATTGTATTTGTGGGGGACCCACTAGACGTATATTGCAAACCAAATGGGGAAGTACGGTGGATATATGAGACTAAATATCATGCAATTGAAACATTTTCTGTGTTTGATAATCCTAGTGCTTCAAACTTACATATTCCAGCTGTATCCCAAAGTAACCAAGGAAATGTGTTGTGTTTGGGAAGGACTGCTGGGTCATTGATACACGGAGAACGAGCAATAGTATATTTAGTTGGTAACTAATCACTAAAATTAAATATTGTGCTGCATTTAAAACAAAGTTATCTGAAAATATTGTAGGACACTAATAGACTCAAATTGCCTATACCACTTTCAAAAATATAACTGTGTGCCAGACTATTTAAAAGTATGGTGTTTCCCACTCCATACAAACTTTTAGCTAATTATCACATTTATTATGATATACTAAGTTGAACATTACGAGTCAAATTTTCTGATCCAGTACACATACTCAACCTCTACTGCATGACGTTTGACAGTTTTTGTTGATGGTGTCTCTTTAAGGAAATAATTTATGGTCTTATTAAAATGAATTAACTTACTCGATCCACTGCGGAACTATCACACACAACTACCTGTTATTTCTGAGATTGAACTGGTAAGTTGTTGTATGTTTTTCTTTTCAGATCAGAATGATACAGACCACGCCAGAGTTTGGATATCACCCACACATGCAAAACGCCCTGTCCATTCCACTATACGATTTTTGTGTGAAGTTGATTACAATGGTGATTACAGGATTGAATGGACTTTTTATGGTCAACGAATACCTGCTAATTCTAGAATAATTGATGAAATTGAACTTGAAATTACAGATATTAATCCAGCAAATTCAGGAAAATATACTTGCCTGGCTAAGACTGACTTGGGTTGGTCTATGGTGTCTAGCCGTCTGGAAGTCATGTCACTAGGTGAGCTAATTATTTATGATGTAATAATAACTAATGATATGCTTCAGCACAAATGGCGAGTGACCTGGTCTGACTGAAGTTTAAATTTGAATTTTTTAGTTAGTTAAATATTGTTTAGTTTATTATTATTCTTTAGCAACATACAACACTTTTATACATACTTGTTCACTGAATATGCCAGTATGAGATCTGTGTTGTACCGGCTATAGTGCATTGACATAATAAACTTACCACTGCTGCTAAAAAAATAAATATTAGGCTAACTTTGAAAGACATAACAGTGAATGTCCCTCTCATTCTGTCACCATAGCTTTTTGCCGTTTTGTTTCTTCACCTAGCATTATTTCAATCTTTTCTCCAGAATTTCTTGCGCCCGCACTAATGTTTAAGTTTTAAATAGCCTAGTGATGGGCACGCATTGACCTTTCTGAAGTTTGCCATATATATATATTTATATACCATCTCAATTGTCGTTAGTGTAAGTCTGGTTTCGCTCGCCCAATTACTCTACTTTGTGATTGCTTAAGGCCTATAGAGGCTTTTTTTTAACATAGTAAACCAGTGGTGTCGGTATGTGTGGGCTCCAAAGGCATGTTTTTGTGGTTTGCTGGTGATGCTTGAAAATCACGTATTTAAGTTGTGCAAGAAATAGTATGGGATGCTCCACTCCCCCAGTACCTCCCTCTCATACGCCACTGTTAACTATTCATACATTCATCATAAACTTATTTGTATGCTTTAGTTATCACAGATGTCGATCTTCTTTTTGCATATATCTTGCTCTTTCATAGTTTCGTTCAATTCACGAAGTATAATAATACTATAAGGTATTGTATCTAGTTTATTAGCTGACAACCAGTTCAGTTAGTCTGCAGAGCGTATCTTTCTCTCCTGTTAGTTA
>WLWD01003033.1_pt1 | contig 64427 bp, 40 predicted proteins | sample 6712731 | NCBI WGS metagenome assembly WLWD01 (sample SAMN12718690, study PRJNA576275) | sponge metagenome | isolation source: marine sponge | host: Mycale hentscheli | place: New Zealand: South Island, Marlborough, Capsize Point | collected 2014-11-01
TAGCAGTCAAGTCTAAAGAGATTAAAAATGGGTAAAGGGTATTTGAAGTTGCAGGCAAGGTAATGCATTTTGGTAAAGGGTTTTTAGCTGGAGTAATAGTAGTTTTGTTACAAACCCTACTAACCAGAACTTTGGAGTTTATATACAATTCTCATCTTACAAAACCTTGCATAAATGAAGTTAGTTTTTTACGGGCCAGGAGAACAGTATAGGGCTTAGTCAATGGTTATTGTACCATTCACGAGGAAATTGTAGTGTAGACTAGAAGTCTGCATCTAAGTAGCTAATTAAAGTATAAGTTCAAGAAATAAATGTTACCAATGCAGGCAGAAATCTTTGAGTTGAACCTATTAAGGTATTCAGCAACATTCATTTTATGCTGGTCAGGAACCTTCCAGGTTTACTAGACAGTACCATAGAAAAAGTACAGGATAGTTCAACTGTACTGGTGCAGGGCAGAAACCTTCCAGGTGGACCTAGAAGGTACTTAGAAAAAGTGCAGGAAAGTTCACCTGTACTGGTGCAGGCCAGGAACCTTCCAGGTGGACCTAGAAGGTACTTAGAAAAAGTACAGGAAAGCTCACCTGTACTGGTGCAGGCCAGGGACCTTCCAGATGAACCTAGAAGGTACTATAGAAAAAGTGCAGGAAAGTTCACCTGTACTGATGCAGGCCAGGAACCTTCCAGGTGGACCTAGAAGGTACTATAGAAAAAGTGCAGGAAAGTTCACCTGTACTGGTGCTGGCCAGGGACCTTCCAGGTGGACCTAGAAGGTACTATAGAAAAAGTGCAGGAAAGCTCACCTGTACTGGTGCAGGCCAGGGACCTTCCAGGTGAACCTAGAAGGTACTATAGAAAAAGTGCAGGAAAGTTCACCTGTACTGGTGCAGGCCAGGAACCTTCCAGGTGGACCTAGAAGGTACTATAGAAAAAGTGCAGGAAAGTTCACCTGTACTGGTGCAGGCCAGGAACCTTCCAGGTGGACCTAGAAGGTACTTAAAAAAAGTACAGGAAAGCTCACCTGTACTGGTGCAGGCCAGGGACCTTCCAGGTGGACCTAGAAGGTACTATAGAAAAAGTGCAGGAAATTTCATCTGTACTGGTGCAGGCCAGGAACCTTCCAGGTGGACCTAGAAGGTACTATAGAAAAAGTGCAGGAAAGTTCACCTGTACTGATGCAGGATATGTGACCTGCTGTCAGAAATCATCTGACCTGGTACAGGAAATGTGAAGTACAGGCCATGCGCTCAACTGTCCTATACAATTCCTGAAGTCAGGAAATTCCAGATTTTTTCCTGTGCTTCTCCTGAAGCCATGCATTCTTAGCTTTCTTCACCGCTGCAGCTGCCTTCCTCCGTTGCGCTACAAACCTCTGTCTATCACTATTCCTCCCAGACCTCAACCACCTACCAAACAAATCATCATTCCTTTTCTCTATCAGGCCCTTCAACACTAAACTACTCTCTTTGAACCAATCTGGCTGTCGTCTGGTCTCCCAACCCAAGACATCTTCAGCTGCACCTGCTATGCTGTCCCTAATGACCTCCCACTTGCCCGTACCATTCAATCCACTATCCCAGTTCTCCTCTACCAATCCACACACCTTTTCATTGAAGTTCTTACACGCCTCCCCATCCCTCAGGGAACTTACAGCATATCTCTTCCTCGTGACAGCCCTTGATTTATTTGCAGGACACCTTCACCTTCAACAGCGCTCGTAGCAGTTTGTGGTCTGTCCAGCAATCTGTTGATCTCATCACAGTCACATCACAGCACAAAAGCCTCTGTCTCTGCCTCATTATGATGTGGTCAATACAGTGCCATTGCTTACTTCCTGGATGCTGCCAGGTGTACTTATGAATTCGCTTCTTCTCATACATTGTGTTCATCACCACCAGACTACTCAAAGCACACCGTGAAAGCAATGCCTCACCACTCTCATCCTACCAACCCCATGGCAACCACGCACTCCATTCCACACATCATCCTCTCCTCTCACACCACTGCCAACTCTTGCATTGAAGTCTCCTGCAATCATCAACACATCACTCCCACTAATGCCGTCAATCACACCCTGTAAGTCTGCGAAGAACTTGTCCTTGTCCTCCTGGCTAGCTCTATGAGTGGGAGCATACACACTCACTATGCTACCAAACACGGGTCCCTGCCTCCTCCCACCTACAGCCCTATCACACAACTGAAGCCTTGCTGACACAATCCTCGAACTAACAAGCTTCCACTCTTCCCCGCCACTATTCCATCTTTCTGCTAAAGTTGGGTCTAACACAATGCCCACATCTTCATTTCTCTCTACCCTGTCTCCACTGTCTGGTACCGGCCTCCCTGAGTGTAGCACTAGATAGCCATCCACAGCATTCCCAAACCATTTTGTCTCACTAATCCCTACCACATTCATCCCATACTTCTTCAGCTCCTGCACCCTTTCCTATCTACAGTTACTCCCCTACCACCCTTCCTAGAAATAGCTGTTGCTATGCTGTCTTCAGATTCCACCAAAGTCCGCATGTTCCAACACCCGATATTAAGCCTTCGGGCTCTTCTAGAGCCACCATCGCCTCCTAGAAAAGTCATAATCCAAATTCTAGTGCTAAATTCGATACGACACTGAGGGCTAGCAAAACCACTGCAGTGTCTTCCACACAATCTTTCACTCAGCAACTGACTTAGAGTCAGAACGAATACTTGAGCGACAACAAGACAATGTCAACCAGTCATGTTCGCCAGTGTATACACACTGTTACCCCAGGGCACCGCGAGGAGGTATGACTTGGATTTTACCCGGGACACACACACATATATATATATATATATAGAGAGAGAGAGAGACACACACACACACACATACACGGCATTGATAGAAGCTAGAGTTTATTATCACAAGCAAAAATGATTACACACCTGTTTGTGTGTTGCACTCATTTTAAACATATTGCTGATAGTGAGCTATTCTGGAATGCTCTTCTTTGCATGACTACTCGTTTAAGTTTGAATGGAGAAGGAGCTAAGTCAAGGGGCATACCGGGGATTCACCTTTTTATACCCAGAATGTGGTAATCAAGGCCAAAAATATGGCATAAGAGAATAGCATTGAATTATAACTTCGAACTCCACGTTTAAGCCAGAATTCACCATCCATTCAACTGCTAAAATTATAGAGAAATACTTGAAGTGAACTGAATGATTACTTCTGTGATCTTTCCATTCAGTATTTGTCGTGCACTATCAAAAGCCTCTTTTTTTTTTTTTTAATAAATGCAAAACTATTAACCAAAACAATATATGCATTAAAGTTATAAAAGTTCTACTCTTCAAATGCAATGATGCAGTTAGATATCAATTCATAGCAGATCCAATGTTGAATTGACAGAAGATCATCGTGCAGGGAACAATAGATTAAATGCAAGAACTATGAGTATAGGCACACTAAAAAGAATAAATTTTAATTTAAGCAAATTATAGCACTTCATTTCTTTTTTGAGATTATCATCCACTGTGAGTGTCCAGTTGGAATGCTGGAATGCATAATGATTGTAGGATTTGATACAGAAATTCTTCGTTAGGGGTGGGGTGGGGGGCGGGGATCACCAGTATTAGAGGGTGTTGCTATATACTTTGAGCAATCTACAAAGGATTAACTAAGATCAAAATATGTCATGAGTCTATTTTAGTGCATTTTCACTAGCTATCTCCTACAAACATACTGCTCTTGTCTCTGGTCATATACAAAGCTAAACTTCATGATCACAAGTTCTTTCAGATGTAAAAAGGGTGATTTATACTCCAACTCAATATGGCTGCTGGAATTACTCCATTACAGCTGTGGCTGCCAGAGTCACTCTTTGTACTGTCAGAATTCATAGTTCAAGCCTAAAAGCCTGGACAGAAAACCCCTTTCTGCATCATCACGAGTCCCTGCCCACAACAGGAAATAAATTTTAAGGAAGCAAAATAGCTAAGAATGGTGCCATTGTGAAGCAACCGCTCAGTTTTGAGTGATATAGTTTTGGGTCACCTCAGATGCATCCACTATCACAAATTATACGAGGGGAAACTGCCATACACTCTTTAATTGATAAGAAGTCACTTCAGATGCATCCACTGGCACAAATTATATGAGGGGAAACTGTTGTACACTATTTAATTAGTTAGAAAATTCATTAACATATTATATCTACACTTGGTTGCTCAAACTAGAATTCAATAATTATAACAATAATGATGATAATAGGGAATTTGACCCTCGCTTTTTTGTGTTAGTTCTGTGGTCGACCCTGTCCCAAACTTCACTAAACAGAATCCTCTGCTTTATCGATCAGTACCCGTATCACCCTTAGAAAAATTGAATTGTTTACCGTTTCGAATTCTTTTGCGGGTGCAGTTAAAACGTGAAAACTTACGGGACTTCCATTTCTATTCGAGTTAGTGGGGTGGTAAGTCAATGCGCTCTTTGTTATAAGCCCTATGCAACAGTATTTACTTGAAAATGCATTGTCCACTAGACTAACCGCGAAGGTAAGTCTCGTGTAGGTGTATGTCCAGTTGTGTCAAAGCATTGTGCGTTACAGCCACTACTTAGCTAAAGACTATCACAAAGAAAACGTTTAAATAACATTGTATTGTTTTATCGTTGTTTTTTCCCTTCAGTTCAAACAGTTGCAGCGAGTTGTTACTATGGCACTGAAATCCCTTTACCGTGTATGCGTAATTTAAAAAACTCGACTTTATTTTCAGTAGCTTCAGTCTTAGAAGTAAAAAAAAAGAAAGCATAGTCTTTAGGCTCGCTCGCCATTTGTACTCAAGCACATCACTAGTAGTAATACTAGTAATAAGTTATAGGTTATACATTGAATACCGTGAAATATCACTTGTTTGTCGGTAGTATAGGCACTCATGCCTGGGGCGCTCATGCCATATATACCCCGACAGACAAGTGATTTTCACGGTATTCACTATTTATAACCTATTGTACATGTGCGCTACGCTAACTAATTCTTGGCAATAACATATTTTGAAACACTTCACTTAAATGATCAAGACAGAATTTGAACACCAACGAGGACTCGCTACAGACAGGATTAATGATAACCCAGTTCACAACGTAGGACAAATGGAGGAATCACTGAATTCTGTGTGTTTAAATGACCAAGAACTGGAAATGTTTGTTGATCAACAAAACAATTATAAATACAAAACAGAAGGCAATATGAGATTTTAGGAAGTGGTATACTTGGTGTGAGTTGGTTAGGGAGTACAGAAAAATAGACTAAATACCCCCAACTGAATGAGACCGTATATTAGAACATTTTTTCTGTAAAGTGAGGAAGAGTGATAATACGCTGTACAAGCCAGATACTCTCACTTCATTTCAAAGAAGTTTGGACCACCATTTGACTCAAGAATTACACAAGCCGTACAGTATCTTACGAGACGCCAAATTTGCATTCTTGAGGGAAAAAATTAAAAATACTGACAATAAGAAGGAAAAGGGAAAAAAACAAAGCAGCTGTAGCTTTAGAAATCAGTGATATTGACTCAATGTGGGCCTTAGGAACTTACTATTAAATACTGCTTGGTTTTTACTCACACTGCACATGGGATTGCGTGGCAGAGACGAACATTACAAACTAACGTACGGAGATTTAGCTATCCAAACAATTCCAGATGGCCCCAAATACGTTGAATTTAATGAGAGAGACACCAAAATATGCTCAGGTGAGACTAATCCAAGCAGACAATTTAAGCCCAAAATGTGGAGCACCCCAAATAATTTATCTCGTTGCCCACTTCAAAGTGCCACCCAGAAATGTACACTTCTGAATCACCTTTTTATTTGGCTGTGAACTATCATCACTTAAATGACAACATCTGGTACAAAAAACTAATGACGGGTAATGACAGGATTAGCACAATAATGAAGAGGATGGCTGCAACTGTAGGATTGTCTGGGAAGAAAACAAACCATTCAGTAAGAAAAGTGATGGTGACTTGTCTCACAAAACATAATATTAATACCAGAAACTCAAACTATTCAATTAACTGGACACAAAAATATGCAAGTCTCAACAATTATAAAAAGGCCTCACCAGAATAACAAACGGGCCGGAGTACAGGGTCAGGCTATGTATGGCCTGACCACTTTTTTTGGGATGACATTACATATTCATAGAGAAAAAAACAAACAGACTTTGGAGGCATGTTTATAAACACTTTCATTGCAAACAATGATCACATAAGAAAGATTATGTGTCATTGTTACTTTCAGTGTAATTCATTGTCATTTGATTAAAGCACATGTCCAGTTAAAAGTGTCACATTTCGTTACATATCTCTGTGTACTGGCCACAACCATGACCACACCTCTTCTTGGCATGACCACTAAAATGGGGCTTTCTCCAGCCCTGTATGTCTTGAGCTCATACAGGAAGCCTGAGCCTTCAATTTCTAGTACTTCGTCAAGTGGTACTGCAAATCAAGACTTGACTCAGTCCTCGTTTGCTGGACCAACACTCACTGGTTGTGCAATTAATATTGGCTTCCCTACAGCAACACAGACACAAAGTTTCATAATGTCCACAGCATCTAAAGACACACAATAATAATAGAGTCCTTGTTTGCTGGACCAACACTCACTGGTTGTGCAATCAATATTAATTGCTCCTTTATACACACAGGGTGCAGTATCAGCTATAATAAATAGATCAAGTCTGGTGGCAGTTATACCTGTTATGCATTTCTGAGGGCAGTCCAAGTAGCTAACCATAAGCACAATTATTATTATTATTATTTTTACTCATTATTGTTATTATTTTTATTTTTATTATTTTTATTTTTGTTGTTATTATTAATAGTAGTAGTAATATTATTATGGCAATGGTAACAACAAGAACAATTATAATTATATGATAATATGCAAAACAACAATGGAATGCTAGTAAATAACGGCAATGTTTACAAAAAAGTTATGTTGATGCTGACAACACTACATGAGTGCTGTCTGGGCTATGTTTTTCTTACCTTTGCTAAGTAACAAATCTTTCTCTTCAACTCATTGCCACTGAACGAGAAACAAGAAAGTACTATAGTTCTAGACAAATTTTACATGGAGTCTGGGCATGCACGCTCGCGGTGCGCGAGTTTTTCGCGTATTTAGTCCAGTCCGTGGGTCCGGTCCGGGCTAATTTTTTTTTTGGACTTACTTTGGACATAGATAAAATATTCTGATGTGTGGTAACCCGGAAACCACGCCTCTCCCAACGTACATATGGGTAAAGGGTGCCTACGTGGCTTCCTCTTCTTTTTGGAATCGACTTAGTATGGCTTCTTCTGGAGTAGTTCACAGCATAGTTTGTCCGCAGTCTGCTGAACTGAAGAATGTTATTATTCATGGAGCAGTTTTTGAACAAATTCTTGGTGGATCGGAAGAACCTACCGGGAATTGGCTGTGTGATGAAGTAACTAATCAGAATAATTATATAACTTTATTTATTTAAATTTAAAATTATGTCTGTTTATTTAATAATAGGGAGTAAATGGCATTCTTGCAAGAATTCTTTACTATGCTCAAAAAGATGGTTATGGCAAGGTCGGTTAATTCTGTTGTTTTAATATTCTTGTTTATTTTGCAGTTATGGTATGTTACTTTAGAAAGTCTACCTATTTAGTTCATACTTCTATGAGCGGTTAGGAAGAAATTTTGATCATGCATGTGACGTGGCAAGCTCAATTATGGTGAAGCAGTTATGTATAGTTATTGTTGTGCTATATTGTTTGTATTTATCTGCAGCCAGATGTCAAAAATATGCAGAAATGGTTAATTCCGATTTGCATTAATTCTCATTGGATGGCAGTAGTAAGCAAAAAAATCAACAAGAATAGAGTCCCAATTTAGCACTGCATTCCGCTTGTTCCCTTTTGTTTTATCTTAGGTTATTAAACTTGATCAATACTGTATTAAAGTTTTGGACTCGTTGCATATAGAACAAACATTAGAGCTAAGAAAATCATGTAGGTTAACATTTTCACCAAAATGAATCATTATGTTTTTAACAATAATTTACAGTCAGTTTCTACAATATGTATACCCCAAGATTTTGGATTGGAAGATAGTATATGAAAAACAGGTACAATTTTTTGACATTCTAGTGTAGCCTAAGCTATCGTTGAAGATAATAAAATTTTTATAAAAAAATATTTTTGTCTTCAATATTTGTTGACAATAGTTACAGGCAGTAACAAAATAACTGAAGTTTAATTATTCCTGCAGAGTTTTCCCAAACAAACCAATTCATACGACTGTGGAGTGTTTGTTAATGATCAAGGTTTGGACTTATTTTTGTTATTAGTTCATTGATGTTGTTGTTGTTTTGTTTGTTAGTTTTTTGTTATTGCTATTGTTATTACTATTGTACTACTTAGGGATTGGAGCAAGAAGTTTATTGCGATGGCAATTTTACACTCCCAAGGATTAATCCAGTATGTAATATGTCCATGATGGGATTATGAGTTCTCAGGCTCTGAAACTATGCACACATAGAGAACTTGATAAAGTCAGTCCCTTTAATGTTCCAGATTTTTTGTTTTCGGCCTTGTTCTCCTGAAACAGCTGGTGGAATCATTACCAGTTTAGTAGCAGTGACGCCCCTTTTTATGGCCCTGATCAAGTACTGGGTAAGCCGTTGATAGTCCTAGGCATAGCTATCTATAGCGCTGAGGGTTTGCACTTTAGTGTTCTAGTTCATTCATTCATTAAACTCTCACCGCGCATGTGCATGAGGGTTTTATAGTAATCAATTCGTCATGCTGTCATTCATTCATTCAATCTTCTATCAACAACGGTTCTCAAAAGTGGCTTCTTCCAGGCTCTGTAACATTGCACAGGTAGAGATTTGGACCAAGTAAGTCCCTTTAATGTGCCAGGATTTTTGTTTTTGGCCTTATTCTCCAGAAACAGCCAGTCGAATTCTAGACTTGCGATCATTACCATAGTAGCAGTTACGCCCCTTTTACTACTACAGTTTTACTGGTTATTTACTCTGGCGTAGCATCACAGTGAAGGGAAAGGTGCTGTATTGTGTGTGGAGATAGAAGATCCTTAGCTATGCTACTTATTTGTTTGCATATTGGGATATGGACTGAGCACTTTCAGCACCTTCATTCCAACTTGTGAGTTATATGTGGTTTATAAGAGAGTTTGTCTTTTAGCTTAGTTGACCATAGCTACCACTCTGATGTGCTGCCCTTCAAACTATATACTAAATCAGGTAACGGTTTTTTAAAAGAATTTTGTTGTATATGCTAAATAAATGTAGTTTGTCCCTCTTTGTAATGCTTTACTGAAGTATCTAACAAAGCTAGTTAGTGATGTTGGCTAATTATTTCACTTTCCTATAATTTTTATGTTTACATTTTGTAAAAAATAACAGCACATATGATGAAGGAATCACACTAATTACAAACCGTTTAGAATACAAAAGGTATATATATAGAGGAGGATATGATTAAATGCAGTGATTGATGAGTAATATTGGTGTAACTGTGTCTTGAGTCTCTTCTTGCAAGTTTATTTGTTAGGTTTTGCTTTTTTTGTTATAATTGTAGTTTTGATTTCTGTTTACTTTGGACTTTTCTTACAGCACAATGGACATTATTTACAGAAAAGAATTTGTAGAGGTTATCAAGGCAAGTATTGGAGAGTAAGTTACATTTTGAGAGTTGGGACTTTAAATGTTTCAGTTTTTGTGGGTCATGGTTTTAGGGACCCTGAAAGCTATACCCCCTCAAGAGGCCAAATGAACACTTAAAGTTTTCTTCATGTAAGGCGTAGAATTACTATTAGTTTATTGATTCACTATACTTCTATACTATAGTGGAATCTACTTTAAGTGGCCAGGCAGAATCTTTTTCTATCAGCAATGGTAAGCATTGCAGCATGGCTAGCCATTACTATAAAAACAAAGTTATAGTGTCAGTATATTGGTAATGGTGTGCTCCAATCGTGCAGTGTGGCAAACAGGCTAGCATGGCTAGAAAAATACAGCAAAAGTTGATCAGTTTAATGAGCCCATACAGACATGGACAGTTAAACAAAATATTGGTAAAAATTATTATATCTATCATAGTTTCAAGAAAAACAAGTGCAACAGCTTGATACTTGATCATGCCAAACATTTAACAATATACTGGCCAAAACTTTATTGTTAGTAGACAATTTTCAGCTCACGAAAACATTTTAACCTGTTTGTAAAACTGGCAAAAAGCATAACCAAAATTCTATAGCAAAGTAATTTTCAGTAGCAAATTTAGAACACTATATTTAATGTCATTTTAATAGATAACACTATTGGAGAAATAAAAGAACCTAAAGAAGAATATGAAACCAAATATATTCGTTTAACCTTGATACATCTAACCTTCAGATGTCATTATTTTACTCTTAATATGAAGTTTTATATTTCGTGTTAAATTTTCAACAGATCAAGGTTTTTCATCTAAAGATTTGTTCAGTCCTGATAAGATTGGAACATTAAATGAGGCTCAACATCAAGGTAATCTTTAAAACTATGAAAGATGTACATGTATGGTAGCTAATTGTGTGATTATTGGGTGTTTAGGTTCTTCTGGTTATCCTTCGAAGTGTAAAGATACAAAAACAAACGATTTAGGAGCTATAATAGTACCTCAGCATTGGTCAGAATTAAACCATATTTTGCAAGATTTATTACCATCAGATGATGAACTTACATATGTGGTAGAAAGCTATGTAGAAAAAGAATGCTATCTTAATGAAACATAGCTATTGCACATACAGAGTAACTCGTACTTCAAAAAGTGGTATGAAACGAACAGCATATAAATTAGAAATGCACTGTCAGCATTTAAAGAAGCAACCAAGTAAAAAGCAGGCAGAAATACTCGCAACTGCACAGTCCAAAAAAGAACGAAAAATGTTTCCCTCCAATATTAGAAACAAGAAAACCAAATGTCCTTCGAGGTTATCTCTTGTTGGCCAGATTCCTTCAAAACGGCAACTTTGTTCCAAATTTTCTTACTTTCAAACCCATAAAGCTGTTTTAAAAATAAATTTTACCCACAATCATCCGATTGTATCCGCTCATTCACTTAGCTTTCGTCCCATATCAATGGAAACAAAACAGAAATTTTTTAAATTGTTTGATGATGGACACAGTGCATCATCTGCAAGACACACTCATGAGCAACACTTGCTTCTTAATGCTAGCTCAGATGACGTAAAGCAGTCTTCCCTAGCAGACAGAGCAATAAATCCATCTGTTCAGGATGTGTGTCGGCTTTTTCAACATTGGAGAGAAAAATGTTACGGAAAAGAGGATGGTCTACCCCTTTTTCAAAGACTACAATTAGAAGTAGACACATACAATGCTAAGAATAGTGAACAAGGTGGTAAAGCTATTCTTCAGTGGTATGAAAAGCACTCTGACATGAGTGATGTTGAGGAGGAACCTAAGAAGAAAAGACGTAAAAGAGATCACAGTGACAAACCTCTTATTACTGCCATTTGCACACCACTTATGTCAAGGGCTCACAAAAATATTTGCCAAGCTGGTGAATTGGTATTTCTGGATTCATCCTCTTCTATGGATCGCTTTAACACTTCTATCTTTATCATGTCTACTCATTCTTCTTCTTCCGGTATTCCCCTGGGTGTGATTTTAACATCTGATGAGAGAGAGGAAACAATATATTATAATGGTTTAGAACTTTTGAAATCTGTCGTGCCAGAAAATGCATTTTTTGGTAGAAGTTCTAGAGCTGGACCCCAAGTTTTTATGACCGATGATAGTATAGCTGAAAGAGCAGCTCTTCACAAATGTTGGCCACATGCTGTGATATTTTTGTGTACTTTTCATTTTCTACAGCGCCTATGGACTTGGTTATTAGATGGTAAGAACAAAATTGATAAAGAAGATCGTGCACTGTAAAAATTATAGCGTGAAAACCCACCAAATTCACACCAAACTGGTGGTGTGAATGCCCACCACCTATGCACAGTGTGACCTTCACACTTTATTCCTAGTGTGAATGCACACTTAGTGTGAAATTCACACTCAATGGAATAGCATGGACCCTTTACCGAACATTAATTATATTCATATGCAGGCAAAAACCAATGCTATTATCATTGTAATCTACCTTATAACTGTTCCGTATACTTGTGTGCTAGATAAGAGAGTTGACTAAGATTTTGGTCGTCTCTGATTAATGAGATCTGGGATTACACCAATCTCTTTTTGGAAAAAAAAATGTTGATATGTGTTACTAGAATCAATGTAACTTAGAATAATTCAGCATTAATGTAAGTATGAGTTCATAGTGATTGTGGTGAGAATTCACACTAAATATGGTGTGCACTTCACACCCAAACGATGAGGTGTGCGCATCACACCATATTTTGGTGTGACTATTGTTACAAGTGATTCACGCTTAATTTGGTGTGAACTACACACCTTTTGGTTTACAGTGTGTATTAATTATTAATGAAGTCAAAACTCTTGTTTATGAAAGAAATGAGACCAATATCACAAAACTTTATGACAATTTAGTTACTAACACTAACATAATAAAGTATCCAAGTTTTGTAAAACATTTCAAGATTCTTTGGGATAAGCGATCAGCTTGGGCCCACTGTTTCAGAAAGAACATATTAATTCGTGGTAATAATACAAATAATTATGCTGAAGCGGGAATTAAAATTCTGAAGGAATTTGTTTTTTCTCGTGTAAAGGCTTTTAATCTTGTTCAAATGTTTACTTTTATCTATGATGTTATGGACTTGTATTATCAAAAAAAATTAATAGCAATTTCAAATCACAGATTCGACACCTATATAGCATTGAGATTTCAAGGTCTTATTTCCAACAAAGTTTTAAAAGAAAATATTGCACATGTTTCAAATGAATATTTTCAAGTCAGAAGCTGTAGTGATTCCAACAAGTATCACACAGTTGATATAAAACTAGGAATTTGCACTTGTGAAAAGGGACAAGATGGTTCTTGCTGTATTCATCAAGCTGCAGTTGTTCAACACTTTGGGTGTGAATCTTTTAATTTTTTATGTACCCAATCACCAAGCTCAAGACTGATGATTGCAACTATAGCTTTAGGTAGTGGGGCAATTAACAAGTTGTCTTATTATGCTTCACTGCATCAGCAAGCAAAGGAAGAGAAGCAACAAAATATCCCTGATTGTACAGATAAAGATACAAGCAATTTTGAGGGTACTCAGTGGGATTTAATAAGATCTGGTTGTGACCATTTTGTGTCAAATGCAAACAAAGAAGACTGTTTGGAAATTGTAAATAACAAACAATGGAAAAATGACATTGACGAGTTAGCAGATAGTTTAAAGCTTTTGATATCTAAAGATGACCAGCAATTATCCAGTGGTGTTGCCAAGTTTTTGAGACGCTACAGAGCAATGTCTGAAAATAAGTCTACTGCAAAGCTAGCATCTGCCTTTCATCAATTTGGAGTTACATGGGGAGGCTCAGTGTCAAGGAAATCTGTGATGGGAACTATTCGCCATGGAAAAAGGATATGTATTCAGGCAACTTCAGCAGGTAGACGACGTGGTAAATCTTCACGTGGAAAATCAAAGATTCCATCTGGAAGGCAATGCAAAAGTCTACCAGGAAAAAAGCAACCAAAAGGACGACGTTTTCATTCTTTAAAAGGCAATGTTTCAAAAAACATACAAAATGCTGGAAAATGGTAACTAAAGCTATGCTATTTAACTGTTATTAACTTTTTAAACTTTATATAAACTATTATTTCTGTCCACTCTTAAAAATTTGTAATCAGGGTACATACTTGTTCTAATTATTGTCTTGAAATGTCAACTTAAAAAACCTAAGGATATGAACAAAATTAAGTAGGTAGTTGTTTAGGAATAGAATTTGAAAAGTTGTTGGGTAGTTTTAAGGGTAGCCTGTAGCATTTAGCTAGTACGATGACAATGACTATTGGCTTATTGTCTAACCAGGAATTTTGATTCTTTTTCCATTTTAGGCCTATTGTATGAGTAAATTTGCAGTACAAACTTAACTACTTCCCTGAAAAACTGTGGCTGAATTGAATGGGTCCAGTAAGGCCTCCACTATGCCCCCATAACTGTCAGAACATTTCTTACCCATAACTGTCAAAACATTTTCTTCCTATGTCATTAGGCTCCGTTAAAAAAAAATGCTTCAAGGACATACCATACCCACTAGTCACCACCCCCTAATCATCATAACCACACCAAAATCATAGAAGTATGAACTAAATAGGTAGACTTTCTAAAGTAACATACCATAACTGCAAAATAAACAAGAATATTAAATCAACAGAATTAACCGACCTTGCCATAACCATCTTTTTGAGCATAGTAAAGAATTCTTGCAAGAATGCCATTTACTCCCTATTATTAAATAAACAGACATAATTTTAAATTTAAATAAATAAAGTTATATATTCTGATTAGTTACTTCATCACACAGCCAATTCCCGGTAGGTTCTTCCGATCCACCAAGAATTCGTTCAAAAACTGCTCCATGAATAATAACATTCTTCAGTTCATCAGACTGCGGACAAACTATGCTGTGAACTACTCCAGAAGAAGCCATACTAAGTCGATTCCAAAAAGAGGAAGCCACGTAGGCACCCTTTACCCATATGTACGTTGGAAGAGGCATGGTTTCCGGGTTACCACACATCAGAAAATTCTCTAAGTCCAAAGTAAGTCCAAAAAAAAAATCAGCCCGGTCCGGTCCGTGTTTTAGTCACACCCCGTTTCCGTCCAAATGCCCGCGAGAGTATTCCGATTTTAAATTTGGTAAGAGATCGCGTCGGCACACTGCCACAGCCGAAATGGACATTCTGTGTTTATAAAATCTTTTTTAATGTATGCAGCCTCCATTATATAATTCTCCACTACAAGAACAGAGTGCAGTGCACTGGAGGCTGTGACGCAATACCCTCCCCAATGCACCAATCAGAGCTTTAAATCTGATACTTCTGATAAGCAATTGCAATCCAAAATAGTTGCCATCCTTCCAAGCTCCAATTTGCAATGTCAAGATTAGGAACCAATGCTTAGTTACAACGTTTAGAAATGCATAATTGTATAAAATTTAAGAAAAGGAATATAGAAAAGGCAACAAAGCAATAAAAAGTACTGCTATGAGAATGAGATACTGAGTAGGGTAATATTTCACCATATCGCACTCTGACTCATGTAATAAGTAGCTACTAAGTTGCTGCAGCAGAAAATATTTTTAATACAGTAAAAATTCTTCAAACAAAGTCAAGGAAGAACATAAAAAATTATATTTCTAGTGACATAGAATTGTTTTTGTACACTAATTACCCATTAATTGCATTGCAGAAAAAAATTGAGGGAGAATAAAATAATTTTTTTTAATTTTCACTATATATATTATATTATATATATATATAGAGTAGATCCTCAGTTATCCGAACCCCGTTTATCCGAACTCTTGCTAATCCGAACACCATTTTTTGGGAATTAAAATAATATTTATTGGAATTTTGCTGTGCATTAAATAGAAAAGAGATTAAGACTCCATTCAAAATGACTTATTTTTCGAATATCCGAACATTTCAAATATCCGAACAACCCTCGGTCCTGAGGTGTTCGGATAATTGAGGGTCTACTGTATATATATAGTACTTATTACATGAGTCAGAGTGTGATAGCTATGGTGAAATATTTCACAATCAGGCTAATTTATTTTCACGAGCCAGAGGAGAGTGAAAATAAAGCCTGAGAGTGAAATATATACAGTACTTATTATAAGCTAATACTTTCATTTTTTATTGGGTATTTGATGTTTCCACAATGCGACAGCGTTTATCTCTGAACAGACATGCTCATACTATTAGTTACATTAACTCATTAGCTCACGAAAAGTAGCCTAATATTTATCAATGCTTTCAGGTACCTATATTGAAAACAACAGCATCTTTATCTCTACCTATTGAAAATAACATCTGCATATGGTAAAGGGTGATCAATCATACTTATTACAAGTCTGATAGATGTCAATTGACCTTTTCCCCTCCTAATTCTCTTTATACAGCTTTCCAAAATAGCATGAAATTTTGTCGAATGTTATGGTCTGTAAATTGAAGTGTTTAGAGCATTATTTTGTTGTCCTTATTTCCTTCCTATTTCCTCATTTTGTGCAGCTTAGAAGCCACTAATACAATAACAATGTTACGATTAAGTTGATTTTAGTATAGTTCTAAATAGCTGCTGCATGTACTGCACAATATGGTTTACAATGCATATTTCCTGGTAAGGTATCACTTTGTATATTAGTATGCACAAGGCTATGTAATTAATAAGTGGGTTTACCTGCAAAATATGATGGTACTAATTTTGGATTACTGGACTGTCAATTGAACAATATTCATGGTTCAATATATGCCACTGGCCAAGTGATTGGTTGAGTTTGCATGGACTACTTGAGTCTGATTTAGGGTTTCACCCACCAGGTGCTGAGTGGTTTGGGAGCGCTAAGGAGCTTGACAAATGCTTTGAGATTACTGCTGGACTACATTGTATAAGTGTGTAGTCTCTTACATTCCTAGAAAGTCTCTCTCCAAAGAAGTAGCTAGCTATAATATCTTGCTAGCAAATTACTTCATTGCTAATGAAGCTTTTTGACCACACCTATCACAATCAAATACTGCCATCCTTCCATCCTTGCTTGTCCCAATACTCTACCAAAGCAGACAGATAATTATATAGACTTGAATATAATAATCAATGGATATGTGTATAGTTTCAAATATTCCAAAGTGACTAAATTCATAATTGCAAACTGACAAAAGGAAAATACACAATTTGCAGCTAAAAAATAATAAAGTTTTCTTATAATTACCCACATTTAATGCTCATCATCATCAAAAAGGTCTGATTTCTTCCACATGTGAAGTGTTTCAATCACACACTTATCGTATTTATCAAGCACTGGAGGTAGTTTTGTTCCCAAGCAAGGATTCGTCCTCATTCCATTAGTACCCACACCCACCCATCTGTGCGGGGCAATCACAGTATTGATAGAGTTACGACGATCATTACAATATAAGACACAACAATATATAGAACTTAACAAGATGCGGGGTGCAATGGGTTACATGGAATATGAATATAATTATAGAGTACGTGGAATGGGTAAGGGATGACATGGAATGAATGTTCATAGATGCATAAAGTTCTTTCAGTTGTCTGGGAGCTGTAGAGAAGTGTACAGATGTCTGGGAGAATCCCAGACATACTCCCGGGGGAGGAATGGAAGAGCATGGAAACAAATGGAAGTAGATGAACTCAATAGACGAGGACACAGACAATAGACGGAGACGAACGGACGGAGTGGACAAATGAAGTTACCGAGTCTGCTCAGTAGTAGGAGTTGGAGTGTTGGATGGAGTTGAACATTCGAAGTCTTCATCAGTGAGAGCAGGAACTATCTTGACAGCTGGACGTCTGTAGGTCTTGCCTTGACAAGTGATATCTACCACACGGATGACGCCATCATGGCCGGGGTGAACTCTTGTGACGCGAGCTATGGGCCAGTCTCGCACTTTCATGGTTTCGTCCTTAAGGAAGACGATGTCACCTGGTTTGAGCTGGCGGCCTGGGTGGAACCACTTGCTTCTCTGGGAGATGGAGGACAGATAGGAGGCAGTCCACCTCTTCCACAGATCAGCCTTCAGACGGAGTACGAGGTTCCATCTCTTGAGATGACTGAGTGGGCTTGTGGATGGAAGTTTGGAGGGCAGAGCTCGGATAGGTCTGCCTATCAGAAAATGACCAGCAGTGAGAAAGGAAGTCTCTTCTGCTTCATCGGAATGGAGCGGAGATAAGGGGCGGGAGTTGAGCATCGCTTCGGCATCGGTGAGGATGGAATACAATTCATCCCATCTGAGGCGTTGATGGCGGAGATTTTTCCTCAAATGGATCTTCATGCTGCGCACTGCAGCTTCCCAGAGTCCACCAAAGTGTGGAGCTCTGGGAGGGATGTTCTTCCACTGAATATTGTTCTGGGCGGCGAAGTTGGAGATGGCTTGCTTGGTGGATACTGATCCGGAGAACTTCTGTAGTTCCCGGATTTCCTCCTGGGCGCCTAGGAAATTCGACCCGTTGTCGGAGTAGATGATGTTGGGGGCACCTCTGCGAGCAACGAACCTCTCTAAGGTGGCCAAGAAGTCGGTAGTGGAGAGTGATGCAGCCAAGTCGAAGTGCACGGCTTTCGTCCCCATGCACACAAAGACTACGGCGTAAGTCTTCAGGTAGGAGGGCTTGCGGGTGTGGCCAACTCGGAGAGTGAAGGGGCCGGCGAAGTCCACGCCAGTATGGGAGAATGGAGGGGCGGGCGTGGTCCTGCAAAGTGGGAGGAGGCCCATGCTGTGTGCAAGGGGTCTAGCATAGGCCCGCTGGCACACAACACAGGATCTGGAGATTAGTTTGAGCAAGGAGCGTAAAGAGGGAATTAAAAAGGAGTGAGAGATAGCAGAGTGCATGGCAGAGACGCCAGCATGAGAATAAACAATATGGAGGGAACGGAGAAGGAGTTTGGTGAGTTCAGAGTCCTTTGGCAGCACAGTCAGGGTGTTGGGAGAGACAGGGTCTTCTGGATTACGGATCCTGGAAGAGGCCAAGATGTGTCCATGCCCGGAGATGGACAGATGGAATCGATGGAGCGGATGGGACTTCGGCAAGATTCGCTTGGAATCGATGGAGATGAAGACATCGGAGTAGAACTCAGACTGTGCCAACTTGTAGATGAGGGACTTGGACTTCTCGACTTCTTCGGAAGACAGTGGACCGGAAACTCGAACGTTGGACGAGGATCTGGAGTTATGGATGAATCTCAGCACATAACAACACACCCTTACCAAGTGAAAGAATGAGGAGAACCGCTTCCACAAGGCTTGGATGAATGATAAGACAGATGGAGGAGGAGTGGACGGATGGCGGATGGAGGCGACCAGTGCAGGAACGGTAGGTTTGTTGATCTTGGTGTCTGGCCACTGACTCTGCGGCAGAGAGAGCCATGCTGGACCTGACCACCAGAGTGCTGACATGGCCAAGTCTGGAGCACGGACTCCCCTGCTCGCCAAGTCAGCTGGGTTGGAAGATGTCGGTACGTGATGCCACTTCACGGATGGTAGAAGTCGCTGAATGGAATGGACTCGGTTTGCCACAAATCGGTCGAGTTGAGGAGGCGACTTTGGCAACCAGTGGAGAACTATCTCACTGTCTGACCAGGCGTGAATCTGGCCGAGAGGGATGTCCATGACGGAGGAGGTATGGCTGAGGAGGCGGGCAAGGAGGTGCGCACCAAGGAGCTCAGCCTTAGGAATGGTCACTGGCTTCACAGGCAGCACTCTCGACTTTGCTGTGACGAGTGACACATGGATGGAGCCATCAGGAGATGAGGCACGGAGATATATGGAGACTCCATAAGCATATGATGATGCGTCACAGAACCCGTGGAGTTCTTCTGAGTGTGGTCCTGATGGAAGTGAAAGTCTGCGAGGGATGGCATGTCCATTCACAGACTGCAAGTCCTCAACCCAGGTAGCCCAGGATTCGGCCATGTCCTCGGGAACAGGGTCGTCCCAAGTAAGTGACCTCTTCCATGTATCCTGAAAGAGAACTCTGGCAGGGAGAATGGCAGGTGATAATAACCCCAACACATCAAACACACCTGCTGTGGCTGAGGCTATCTGCCGCTTGGTGACATCTCTGGTGGGAGGAGCCAACTCAGGAATGGAGACGTGGAGGCAGTCATTGGCAACATCCCAGTGGACTCCGAGGGCCTTTGGGGAGAGGGATGGAGAATGGATATGGATTGAGGATGAGGAATCGTGGAGCTCTTCAGGGATGGAATCTAGCAGAGCTGTGGAATTGCTGCGCCACTTCCGCAAGGTCATTCCTGCTTTAGACAGGAGGTCCGAAATTTCCTGCTGGAGGCTGCTAGCATCCTCCACAGTGGCAGCACCTGCCAGGAAGTCGTCCACATAGAAGTTGTGGGTGATGGCATAGGAGGCGGAGGGATGGGAGGAGGAATGGAGCGAGGCAAGGGTGTGAAGGACCTGAGTGGCCAGATAGGGAGAGCACTTAACCCCGAAGGTCAGTCTATCCATTCGGCAATCCACTATCCTGCCATCGGTGTCACGCATCATGAATCTGTGAAGGTCCTTTTCCCCCGGGTTCAGGAGAATTTCCCTAAACATTTTCGAAATGTCTGCGGACATTCCGACGGGAAACCTCCTGAACCGGAGGAGGATGTCGGTGAGGGGCGGGTAGAGGTTGGGTCCGGAAAGGAGGGTGTCGTTGAGGGAGTGGGATGATGAAGTCCTGGCCGAGGCGTCGAAGACAGCCCGTACCTTGGTGGTGGTCGAGCAATCTTTAAACACCCCGTGCACAGGGAGGTAGAAGTGGGAGGTGGCGGGATGAAGTTGCTGGAACGGAATGCGATGGGCGTGACCAAGATCCACGTACTCTCGGACAGCGGCCTGGAACGATTCGAGTTTGCCCTTCTTGGCAAGGGACTTCTCGTTCTGGAGTAGTCTGGAGACGGCCTGGCGACGGGATTCACCAAGCTTTGGAGGGTCTGGAACTTTGGGAAGAGAGACTGAGAATCTACCATCACTGAAGGAATAGGTCTGGTTGAATTCTTCAATGACTCTCTGGTCCTCGGAAGAGTGTTCTGGTGATTCCGGGACCTGGTCCAGCTCCCACAATTTGGACAAGTCAGACTGGAGGTCAGTGGGAGGGACTGTGGCTACTAGAGCCAGAGGTGGGTCAGTAGTCAGCATCGGACCACTCAAACACAGGCCAAGTTGAGTGGGGACTGCAACCATGCCCTGGACTCGGAAGGTCTCTCCTGTGAATAGTGCCAAGGAGTCTGTGACACCTAGGATGAGATCAACGTGTCCTCCTAAGTCCGGGTCGGCTAGCTGGTAGGAACGGAGCGATGGATGGGCTAGGATCTCGGATGAGTTGGGTGGAGTCTGGAGGTGAGGCAACTTAGAGATAACAGTAAAATTGATAACATCAGACTGGAAACGATTGTCTGTAGAATACAATTTGGTAGACACAGCAAACTTACACTGCCCCTCCCCCATGGTTCCCGCGACCTGCAGTGGTTGGAAGGTCCTTTTCAGGTGAAGGGCGGAGACAGCAGCCTCTGACATGAAGGAGATGGCAGCACCCGTGTCAAGAATGGCTCTGGCGTGGTAGGTGTTTCCTTCATTCTGGAGAGTGACCAGCGCAGTCAGCAGGAACCTGGAGGTGGGAGCGGTTGCTGCGGCAGTGAAAGATGGAAGGGCAGTAGGAGTGGCTGGAATGGGCGTATTAGATGGAGCGGTAGTGGGTGTGGTATCTCTGTGCAACATCGTGTGGTGACGACCTCCACAAGACTTGCAAGAGAATCTGACTGGACATTGTCTATACCCATGTAAGGCAGAAAAACAGTTGATGCATAGTTTGTGTTTTCTGACCAGGTCATTGCGACGGTCCACGTCCATGGAGCCGAACGTAGAACAACGTAGCATGCCGTGATTCTGTCCACAGGCGGGGCATCCCGGCTGAGACTTCCTGGGAGGAGTGGAAGATGGCTCAGGCCTCTGGAAGGCTGGCTTGTTGGGCTTGACTGATGGAGGAGTGAAGGTGGAAGCTGGATTGGATGGATTGGCAGTGCTGGGCAGCTTGAGCATCCACTTCTTCACGAAGGTGGTGACTTCTTCCATGGAGGGAATCTTGTCACTGTCTGTCGTCCTCAACCATTCATCTCTGCAGGGGGCTGACATCCTGTCCACAGCAAGCACAGCAAGGAAGGCGGAGAGACTGTCACCTGCAATGGAACAAAACCTCCTGTATGGGAGACAAAAGTCATCATGGAAGACAGACAAACTATGATGGTCAAACCCTAATTTGGTGGAGGAAATGATTTTCTTGACCAGAAGAGGGCAGACGACACTGGGATCACCGTAGACGGATTTGAGTTCTCCCAGCATCTCATCTAGACTGAAGCTGGTGGATGGGAGGTGGTCTAGGATTCTTTTAGCTTTCTCTGGCTGGACAGCAGTCCTGAGTAGGCCGCGGATCTCCATGGGTGAGAATCCTTTGGCCCTCGTCCTAATGGTGGACTGGAAAAGTGACTCGAACTGCTCCCAATGTTCTGGAGCACCATCGAAGGACGGTACGTCGATCTTTAGCGTGGAGTGGCTGTGGGATGGTTCTGGAGCGGAGACGACTGGAACGGGAGTGGGTGGAGTGGGGACTATAGTGTCAGCGCCTCTGACGATTGCTCTTAGCTGTCTCATTTTCTCCTGGAGCTCGTCTACGGTCTCCTTCAGGACAGGCATAGTCTTGAAGTAAGTCCGGGCTGCAGTGACTATGGGAGCCACTTGACTGGTCAGCTTGGCTGCTGCTTCCCTGAAGCTTGCAGAGTTGGGTGTGGGGTCGACAAGTTCGGCCTCCATGTCGAAGCTGAGGGTTTGGGCTTGTCCCCACAGTCTGCGGGCATCCAACAAAGCCGTGAGGGAAGACTTAGTGGAGCTGAATTCTTCAAGGTGACGTTCCTGGACGGCATCGTCATCAGCGGCGAGTTCAGGATGCTCATCAATGATGCGGGAAATTATGTCACACTGATTGTGATATTCCTCGAGATGGAGCTTGAGTTCTCGGCCGAGATCTTCAATGGTGGAAACTGCGTAGGTCTCAGGATTGGCGGCTTGGTGGCCGACAAGGTGGGTACGGATTCTGGTCACCATGCCCTTCTTGGTGGAGCGCCTCTTGCGTTCCAACCCGATGGAATGGTCGTCGACTGTAGTCATGGCTGGATTTAATCGATAACGGAGATGGCTGGTAGGTCGGTACGGGGTCGGCAATGGAGCACGCACGAACAGAGATAGCTCGGAACTTCTAAGTTCGAGGTGTGAAGTCACGCTTGGAGGTGACCATTGGCGGGGATTGGTAGTTGACTGTATAATGGAGATGGTCGAGTTGGAGAAGAATCCTGAGCAATGGCAGCCTGAAGAAGCTGAAGCACCGGACTTCTGGCTGAATGCAGTGAAGCAGCAACTCCTCGGCGGTGGTCGTCGCAGGGCTCGAAGGACCAAATGTGCGGGGCAATCACAGTATTGATAGAGTTACGACGATCATTACAATATAAGACACAACAATATATAGAACTTAACAAGATGCGGGGTGCAATGGGTTACATGGAATATGAATATAATTATAGAGTACGTGGAATGGGTAAGGGATGACATGGAATGAATGTTCATAGATGCATAAAGTTCTTTCAGTTGTCTGGGAGCTGTAGAGAAGTGTACAGATGTCTGGGAGAATCCCAGACACCATCTTCTAGTGCTCGGGTAATACAGAGCCACGTCGTCATCTGAATTCACAGTAGCACCCATTTTCTTGCCCTTTACAAAAATCCTGAAAACTTCTCCCTGGCAAGAGTTCCATTTGCACTTGGTATGAAATCCAAACTTATTTGTGGGTTGGCCCGGGCATCCAGCCTGGCCACAAGGTTGTCCTGCACATCCTATCCAGTTCTTGTTTCGTGGGTAATACAGGCCCACTTGGTCTCCGACTTTCACAAACCCTGGGCCTTTCCTGCGGTAAATTTCAAACACTTGTCCCACACACTTCTTCCAATCTTGTTTTCTGAAGTCCATATTAGGGCATGCACTCCTGCTACACTGGCGACCAGCACAGGATACGTAGAAGTTCCTCGCAGATGTTTGCAGGGCAATTGTGTCTCCATGATCAACAGGATCTAAATAATTTATTAATGACTAGCTATTTTACATTTATGGGATAAAATCTTAGTCAATTTTATTTTACCTTGATTGTTAGGTCCTTCACTGTAGTCTTCCTCATCTTTGGTACTGTCAGCTGTCATAATCACATAATACTTATTGATTTATAAAGGTGGCTTGAAATTCACTTACGTTTTTCTGGTAATTTTAAATCTTCTGTTTCCACATCTTCGTGTGAAGATAGTGTGAGTGACACAATAGCAGCAAAAAGAAGCATCCCTACTGTCATGGAAGCCTTCATTTTTTTAAGTTTCTTCCTGGCTTACTTGCCCTCTACTTTCAAATAATCATGCTGTATATGATCGCTTGACTTCAAGTACTCATAATAAACTTCTCAACAATTTTATATTACTGTTCTTGTGATTAAACAGTTTATTTTGGCAGCATCTATTTTGCTGTGCCAATACAAGCTGTCAATCATAGGCTATCGGAATCCATATGGCCTTAGAAAGGAAGTTGTTCTTTGGTAGAAAAACATTGTTTTAAACCAGGTCAGCAAAAAACAACAACAAAAAACAACAACAACAAAAAACAACAACAACAACAAACAAACATGACATTGAATTGAGTCCAAACTGCTTCGTCCAAATTCCAATTTTTTTTTGGTCACAGATCATTACAGTAAACCCTGCTCATTAATTGTGATTCAGAAAGATCACAGTTCTCTCATTCAATTCACTCTGTCAATTGTTTTTCCTAGAGTTCGTGGTGGACTTGGAGTATATGGCCTTCATTGATAGTGGCTTTCATAGTAAAGTATCTTATTGTTTGCTGACAAAGTTAACAAAAATTCATTCATTTAGGTCTGCTTGAAATAGCCTTCTTTTCATTTCAAGGCACAATTTCATTATCAAAGGTCAACAATTTCATTACTCATGTCATTTATTTCTTCAAGACGTTTTACTAACTTACAATCTGGAAACAAGTGGGGAGCCCTGCCCCCCTGTCTTGAGACATGGGGGGGGGGGGGTTGGCCCCGGTTCCCCTCTCTTCCCCCTCCCCCCCCTTATTTCTACACCAGTGTTTGAGTACATGTCAGTGCACTTTGGCATATCCCAACAAAAGTGTGGCCTTGAAAACAATCTAAAGAGTGAGAGCATAGTGTCTTCTTTCAATAGCCTCACTCTTTCATGTGATTTTTCTGCTTAATGGACTATGAAAAACTACTTCAGTATAACCGTTAATGGCAAGTGAACTTTGACTTCAACATACTGCTAAAAAATTGCTTCAGTATGGTACTAAACACGTTTGGGCTTCAAATAAACTAGAGGTGAGAAACTAAATTTACGCAAAAACATGTAGCTCAGAGTTCTCTCTTCTTTAATTTATCGATTATAAATATAAAGGGGAGTTAAAACCAGCAAATACTTTCACATGACATTATCAACTTTGTGGTGATAAAAACTATTCACATGTACTGTGGTCTTTCAAGTGCCCTGGGGCCCCTGTTTCAAATCATCTTTCTATAGGAATCGAAAACAATTTATATTATTTACCATCTCCACTGCACGCTTTCTGTCCAAAATTTTAGAGATGAATCACTCTTTATCTATACAGGTGAAATTTCTTCTGGTCCCTTACATTAAAATAAGCGAGATTGCTGGTGAAGCCGAGGTGTGGGCGTGCTCGTCATTGCTAGCTAGCTAGCTATCTATTGTAAGTTGAACATTAATGCTGATAAACTTCAATGGTGCCACTGTTTCAGTGCATTGTGTATGGTATAGCTTGCCAAAGTAACCAAGTAGGAGGTTACAAGGACCACTAGGTAGACAAGAATCACTGTGAGGTAGTATGTAACAAAGATTATCAAAAGATTATCAAGATTGGGTTCTGGTTAAACAAATGTCAATCATACACACTTCATCCTCCCCCCGCCCCCCCGCCCCATCCAGCCCCTATTCCCACACCATATTCCCATCCCATCGCCCCTTCTCTCCCCCACCTATCCATGTCCGATTGATAGTCAATATGACAAGAATGGTCAATAAATATATCCTCTCTTCATCAGTTGTTCAGACCATGAGATGTTGTGCAATCCTGGCTGTAAGTACTATATCTGAGAACTATCTCAGCCCTGTATCTCAGTCAGCACTATATCTCAGTACTATATCCCAGCACTATATCTCTGCACTCTATCTCAGCACTATACAGCACTGTATCTCAGGTCTATATTTCAGCACTATATTCAGCACTGTGTCTCAGCCCTATATCTCAGTCAGCACTATATCTCAGTCAGCACTATATCTCAGTCAGCACTATATCTCAGCACTATATCTCAGTACTATATCTCAGCACTATACTCAGCACTATATCTCAGTGCTATATCTCAGAAATATATCTCAGCACTATATCTCAGAACTATATCTCAGAACTATATCTCCGCACTATATCTCAGAACTATATCTCAGCACTATACTCAGCTCTATATCTCAGCACTATATCTCAGCACTATATCTCAGCTTTATATCTCAGCACTATATCTCAGCACTATATCTCATCACTATATCTCATCACTATATCTCAGCACTATATATCTCATCACTATATTTAAGCACTATACACTCAGCACTATATCTCAGCACTATATCTCAGCACTATATCTCTCAGCACTATATCTCAGCACTATATCTCAGCACTATATCTCTCAGCACTATATCTCAGCACTGAGCATATCTCATCACTATATCTCAGCACTATAGTTCAGCACTATATCTCAGCACTATATCTCAGCACTATATCTCAGCACTATATCTCATCACTATTTCTCAGCACTATATCTCAGCACTATATCTCAGCACTATATCTCAGCACTATATCTCATCACTATATCTCTCAGCACTATATCTCAGCACTATATCTCAGCACTATATCTCATCACTATTTCTCAGCACTATATCTCAGCACTATATCTCAGCACTATATCTCAGCACTATATCTCAGCACTATATCTCAGCACTATATCTCATCACTATTTCTCAGCACTATATCTCAGCACTATATCTCAGCACTATATCTCAGCACTATATCTCAGCACTATATCTCAGCACTATATCTCAGCACTATATCTCAGCAATATATCTCAGCACTATATCTCAGCACTGAGCATATCTCATCACTATATCTCAGCACTATATCTCAGCACTATATCTCAGCACTATATCTCAGCACTATATCTCAGCACTATATCTCAGCACTATATCTCAGCACTATATCTCAGCACTGAGCATATATCAGCAGAGTATAATTTTTTTTATATAGTGATGTGTACCATTTGGTCATAATTGTATAAGCACAGTGTGCTCATATATTATTTGAAATCTTATGAAACACCCTCCATCATATCATCATATCATCATCATCATCATCATCATCATCATCATCATCATCATCATCATCATCATCATCATCATCATAATTATCTGCAATGGCCACACATCAAAGGCATCTGCACAAACTATCACTGCAAGAAAGTAAACAATCATGCTGGGCTTTTTGTTGCGAGAAACAAAAACATTCATTACCTATATCTCAATATAGACTCTACATGTATATAGGGTGGATTGTTTTCATCAGTGCGTAAATGTGTGCCCTCTCTATGCAATACATTTGTAATAGACTAACATGAACAAAATGAGTCTACCATGATGCTACCAGAGAGTAAGTAAAGGTCAGCTGATCAATGTGTAAGGGAAGAGTCTATTAGATGCGTATACATTGAACCTGTGCACTGTACAGTGATATTTATGTTTTTATTACATTTTTAAATTTAGTGAAAGTTTTTGCCCATTTAGTGGTACATGTGGAACCTCACAAGCTGACCATGCACGCATGTTTTATGATAAATTTGTTCGGCAGGGAATGTAAATGCAGCTGTTAGGCAGCCCAATGCGAATTGTTAGAGAGCTCTGTACTGCAGCTGTCCATAATTGAGAATATCATAAGTTCCAGTTTCAGTTCACAGAAGCTGTGGAGACTTTGATCTTAATGTCATTGCAGTATAAACATGACTGACTCTTGAAACTATTTTCTGCACATATCAACAGTTGTATGTGTGTGTGTGTGTGTGTGTGTGTATGTGTGTGTGTGGGCTATGTTGTGCCCCTACATGTTTCAGTGACGTCTGATAAGTGAAGGCTTGCCATGGCCAAGGAGCTCATTGGTAAGTCAAACTGTGTGAGCATTAAAGGACTGCATGTGTGTGCTTGCGTGAATGTTTTGAGCTATATAGTAGTATAGGCAGAGTGGGATTGTTTTCTTACTTTTACTTGGTAGTAATTTTAGGTCTTGAAATAATAAAATATACATGTTTTTGTTTGTGTTGGTGACAAGTTTCAGTTGGAATCTTAATTTTCAATTCTTGTTACCACACTGCTCCAAAAAAATAGCCACCAACAGTCCACAATTCTCCCAGGTGCATCTACATTGACTTTCAGGGATTTTAGAGTTTGCTTTATCATCACCAAGAGGAGTAAATCATACGAGTGAATAACCAAACTACTATGGACTCTGTTTATTAATATTTTTGAAAGATTAACTACAACTTCATCTCAATGAAATATCAGAGAACTTTAGCTTACTACAAAATATCAACTCTTGCCTATATATTTATTGCGGTTATATTTAAAGGTCACAGAATCCATTTTATGGCACTGTAGCACTCAAAATGTTTAAATGTGCCAAAAATATTTCTGAGAGAAACAATTGACTGATCCCCTAATAACTCGTCATAACAAACAGGGGTGGTATGGCATAGGTAGACAACTTCTTTATCATAATTATTAAAAGTACAGGCAAAGTTTTACTAAGTGAAGCAACACTCTTCAAGGGAACTAGTTATTGCCAAGTTCTAAATGTGCAGCAGCAATTACCATGATGCACATTGTCACTCAAGGCTAATCATTGTTGTGTTAAACAATCATTAAAATAATATCCAAACATCAGTTTGAATAAGGTGTTTAAAAAAATTTTTTTTGCACACAATATTGCTTTTTTCAATGTTTTTTTATAAGAATCATTTTTGATAATCATACAAAAACACTTTGACAAAAGTTCAAACACAACATTATGTAAGACATGTATTTACAGGCCACATTTACAACCAGTTTTGTCCATGGCATGTCCAAGCACCACTCTGTATTAGCCACGATAATTGCTATTGTAGGTATTGTATGATGAGGAAGAGGAAGATGATAATGTAGCACTAGTTGCACTGGCACCAGCCACTACAGATGCTACAGTAATAATAATAACGAGGACATCAAGTACAACAATGAATACAACACTGAGAATGCTGCATCTGATAGACCATTTATTGTATTTGCTGCCTTCATCATTGCTAGTGGCAGAGGTAGCCTGCAGAAAATAGAACATTATACAAAAAAAAAAAGAAAAAAAAAAAGAGCAACAATTTAATGCTGCAGCTAGAAACGCTCTAGTTGTGACTTACACTAAAAGCAAAATAAACGGCAATTCCAACACATATCAAGCCATGCCAACAGCCACAGAAGAAGTAGATGAGGCCCAGAATTATTCCACATATCATGGCATTTGTACCGTAGGATCTAGCAGCTTCCACTGCAGCTGGTGCTGTTACATTCACTTTTACCTCATTGACATTGGAATTCTATAGTAGTTGGGGTAAGAAATATTTCTTTGTCAGACTAATGCAGAGATTGCAGTAAAACTAACAGCTAAAGTAAAAAGAGACAGCCAGTATGTTATAATTTCATGTGTGGCGGCACTCTCTGTCCATTAATAGTGCGAAATCTATGGAAGCTAAGTTATTCTCACTGAATTCTGCATCATGGGCTGCATTTGCACGGCCTGCTGCATCATGACAGGCTGCTGCATCATTGGCTGCTGACCCATCATTGGCTGCTGACCCATCATTGGCTGCTGACCCATCATTGGAGGTGTACTTTCAGCCCCCATAATCTGATAATGCTGATAAAGATCTTGGAATTGTAGGGTTGGCGGGGGTTTTAAGACCACCTGTGAGAAGGCATGTAGTAGGCAAACAAACAAGATTGGGGAAGCCAAAAGGCCTTTTGACTAATGTAAAAAAAATCCCATTCAAAGAAATTATCTAACTGAGTGTTGTGTATTTTATTTAAAGTCCAGCTTCACCCAAGCTGAAGCATCCCAAATACTCACTGACCCAAGAAAAGCATCCCAAACTTACTTCTACTCGCTGTTCCATCTGCTGCTCAGGGTAATATGGGGGAGGGGCTGCTCCTACAGGATGGCAGGGGAGGGAGGAGGGGCAGACAGAGAGGGGGATACAATAAATAGCTAATTAACATAGGCCATCTGAAGTACAGAGTTGAATGAAATTATACTTCCACATTACTACAGAAATTAACAGTACTTGTTGGGGCTGAAAATATTTCACCAAGTTATATGTATTACTACAAAAGTGTGAGATACTATTAGCCCTAGAGGATTCCAGCTCTTGTGAGCTACGATACTTGCTAGCAATTCAATACAATGTGGTGTCACACCAAACAATTAACTCATTACTTTCTCTTTCTTACATTCTTTCACTTCTACTCAAGTTACCTGCTGTGGTTTCTATGTACAGAATGTACCAAATATAACACTTAGTCACACATAACAAACATCCCCTCTATTGTTTAATCTTTTATAATTATAATCATATGTTTATTTTGGCTATTTCTCATGCCTGGCAATATAAACACTCCATCCTACTATTAATCTTGTCTTGACATTAACCCGTGATTAAGTCGGGTAGATTTGAATACTCAGATATCCCAGGTACTAGGCCTAGGCACTTAGCACACTGTATAGCATCACCAGGTACTCTGGCTTAAATTTTGAAGAAAAATAATCAGAGATAATAAAACACACGCATGCATACCATACCTTGCTGTGGATAGGGATTGGCTGCATATCCTGGTTGAGGTTGAGGATAACCTTGTTGCTGTGGGGGATAAGCACCCTGGGGTGCCTGCTGTGGGGGATAGGCAGCCTGGGGTGCCTGCTGAGGGGGATAGGCCACAGCAGGCTGGGGCTGGGGCTGGGTCTGAGCAGGGTATGGAGCCGCAGCTTGTTGAGGAGGGTAAGCGGCAGCAGGTGGTGGAGCTCCAGGAGGAGGTTGTTGCTGGGCTCCATCAGGATAAGTAGCTTGAGGGAATTGCTGTTGAGGAGGATAAGCTGCTTGACCTGGCTGCTCAGCTGGGTAAGCTGCTTGCTGTGGGGGATAGGATGGTCCAGGAGGAGGTGCTCCAGGAGCAGGTGCTGAAGTTGAAATATTAATACAAAAATAGTTAGCGTGAATTTGTCTTCTCTAACGGAAGTCTTTAAGCGACACCTAACGCTAGCTCACCTGTAGGATCCGCCATGGAATTGAAGCTTTGTAACGCAAGAGCAAACTAATTGGCGAGCGAGCGAAGCTAGCGAGCAACTCTAAGATGTAGTCTATGGAAATCCTGAATACGTCGTCCTTTAACCGATTAATCGCGGAAGACGCAAATACGCGTCAATTAAGAAAAATCGATAACCGCGGAGGACGCGAAAATGCGTCAAAAATGCGTCTTCGCGTCCACTTCGCCCTGGAGCTTTGTGGAGTCAAGGAAGCCACCAATCACAATTGCAGACGATTCTATAATATTGTTGTAAGTATATTTTAGGCTTATAAAATACATAGACTGCCATAAGAAACTGTTGAGTAAATTTTGTCACAACAATAAGACTTCTTTCTGATAAAGTATAAATTGAAAATATATTTCATAAAGGTACACAGAATAATTTTTTACAAAGCAATATTGCTTTAGCTATAACTGCTCATTATATGACAAGTAGAAAGCTATCTTGGCAAGTGGAACACTGGCACTTCAGCATCCTAGTGATGAAGACAATATTCTTGACCTGGCACAGCATGGCAGTGACAAGGATGGCAGTGACCAGGATGGCAGTAACTCTGATGGTAGTGACGAGGAGTTTGATGACAGCAAGAATGACGACTTCACTACTGATGGGTGTAGTGACTGTAGCAGTTACTAGATGGTCAAGGACTCTGACGAGAGAACGGAATTGATGATTCTGAAATAGCGATTTCTACAGGAATTTTAACCACATTCTTTATAGCAATAAGTAATAATAAATATTGTTATACAACAGGTGAGACTGCAGGGAGCCCTATGACATTATACTTCTATTATGCTATGACCAATTGGACTTGGGGTAAGATCACCAACTGTTCTGTCAACAATGCAGCCTACCAGCACATCAAAAGTAAAGACACCTTGGAGTACCAAACTGAATACACTCAAATATTCTATCATTTATTTGTGATGTACCTGTTTTCATGCACAAAAGCCATAAAAAGCTTCTCTGTTCACAAAATTTATAACAGATTTCTCAGTTCAAATTAAAACACACCCTAAATAAATATCAACAAATTCTTCCTGAATGTAAGACAGATGCGTGCAAAAACACTTTCTCTTACCTCTATGATCGAGTAGCAAACTGCTTCAGCCATGAAACCATACTTCCAACCTTACTAGTGTGCTTACTAAGAGCCTCAGTGTGATGCCATAAAAGTTTTTGCCAAACGGTGCGAGTACTTTGTTATTTTTCAGTCGGGAACAGCTCCTTAGCGTCGAATTTATGATTTCCCAATAGCCTAGAGCGTACTCTATCGTTCGATAATACTGTCCCCGAGGCAGTCTTCAAACGTTCGTCTTCTTTCTCTCGCTTAGTGTCACCCTCCCACCAAGCAATCAATTCTCTGTGTCTCGCGTGCGCCCGTGACCGCGTTACGTAAGGCGCAATTAAAATTTTTATTCGCGTGTAATCGGTTAAACGTGTCGTACGTCGTCGTTTAAACGCGCGCGCATACCAGAACGATTTATTTATCTGTTTATGGGGTACGCGAGACCTCTGTTTTCGCCCGCGCTTCTAATTACGTAAGTTAGGTAAAGCGTTCACAGTTCCAGTATTTTTCAATTAACGAGCGCGGATAATCCTGCTGCACTGCCTTACGCAACTCTGTTTCAACCAAAACGTTTATAGCTACTCTCTTCTTGAAACAATTGTGAAGTCTTTGTCAAACTGCGCTTCTTTGCCACTGCTTTCTAAGTTTATTCAGGTAATTCTGTTACTTTTAACTCAGCTCGCGCTCGCATTCGAGAACTTCGCTCGCTCGCCCAACCAATGCTACACGAGCATTTTCTAGTAAATTCTAACGCGTTCCGAGGTTTTTCGAAGCCGCGTCTTCCTAAATTTCAATACGGTACATACACTGCGTTATCAACTCCGCACAGTTTTCGGGTCAGACTAAAACACGGACCGGAAACCGGACCCAACGGACTAAATTCGCGAAAATCTCGCGCACGGCGAGCGCGCATGCCCGGACTCCATGTAAACTATTAGTTTCTCCACATCCAATTTCTTGGAAACGACATTAGTACTATCCATTTTTAGTATTGTGTTTTTTGTCAACTGATGAAGACCTACGGGTCGAAACGTTTTGACTATTTATAGTTATAATCTACTACAAAGCTAATAAATAAACTACCAGAAATCCTGCTTTTTATTGGTGGCAATGAGTGGAAAAGAAATATTTGTTACTTGGTAAAGGTAAAAACATAGCTCAGACAGCACTTATAGATGGGAATTATTTTGTTGTCAGTGATGCTTCCAAACTTTAATAAGCTTTGGTGTAATTATATAACCTTATTTAAAATATTTGACAGTACACAACCTCAACAGGATTCTCTTAAAGAATTAATGTCAACATAGCATTGTTGTATACATTGTAATAGTATTCCTTTATTTTATTACATTTTATAATTATTCTTGTTGCCATTACCATAGTAATAACAATGATAACAACACAATAATTACACTATTAGTAATAAAACAATATAACTGTGATGTGCTTCAACACAAATTGTGAGTGAGCTGTGACAAACAGCGCATTAACAGAGGTAACTTAGCACCACCACTAATAGAATGTAAATGAACTACTTTAAGTTCCACAATTATCACGTTCTGACCCTTCATAAAAACTAGATTGACACTTTCTCACCTAAAGGGGTCTGGAAAAAAGCAAAGGAAAAATGTGAAAAAATCTTAGTTGTGGCTTTAGCCACCCGTGCTCTAACCACTGAGTTACGACAACCCATGACTTCCAAGACTCTCACATTTTTCTTTTATACTGTTGAGTAGTACCACTTGCTGCAGTCTCGTACTCAACAGACCACCAATTATGTGTCGTCAGAACACCTTTTCGGTGTCGACTGGAAACACTTCCCCCTCCGGAGAGGAGCCATAATTTGTGGATTAAAAAGGCTTTAACATCACAATTATTAAGTTCTGACCCTTCATAAAAACTAGATTGACACTTTCTCACCTAAAGGGGTCTGGAAAAAAGCAAAGGAAAAATGTGAAAAAATCTTAGTTGTCGCAGGGGATTCGAGTCTCATATTACAATATTATTATTAATTAGAGTCTTGCAAGTCGAGGGTTGTCGTAGCACTGGTGGCTAAAGCCAGTAACCCTGGGTTCGAATTCTCGGCGACAACTAAGATTTTTTCACATTTTTCCTTAGCTTTTTTTCAGACCCCCTTTAGGTGAGAAAGTGTCAATTTACTTTAAGTTTGTAAGACCTAACTGTGAAAGACTGCCCTCTTCTGTCTTTGAAGCTCTTTGACACTTTTCCCCTAGCATTATTTTGAAGTCTTTTCTCCTAAATGCCTTGCACCTGTGCTAATATTTACATTTTAAAGTAGCCTCCTGGGCGTGGACACGAATTGATCTCTTTGAACTTTGCCAAATATATATACACGTATACCAAAATCTCAATTGAGACTCGTTAGTGAGTCTTGTTTCACTCGCCCAATTACTACTATAATTATATTGTTATGTTATTGTGGTTTATTATTATTATTATTATTATTCATTATTATTATTATTATTATAACTAATATTTTAATATATTATTATTATACCTTTGTTATTGCTATTATTATTATAATAATAATTGTTATATAATAATAGTAATTATAATAACTATTATTATCATTATTATTATGAATTCCAGCTAATTAAAGAATGCGCATCCCTCCTATATTTTGAAGCATACACACATGTGTTAGTGAATTCTAGCTAATTAAAGAGTACGCAACAGTTTTTGCCTCCTGTAGTTTGAAGCGTAGACACATGTGTTAGTGAATTCTAGCTTACACAACAGCTTTTCTTCCTGTATTTTACACATGTGTTAGTGAATTCTAGCTAATTAAAGAGTACGCAACAGTTTTTCCTCCTGTATTTTGAAGCATAGACACACGTGATAGTGAATTCTAGCTAATTAAAAAAGTACGCAACAGTTTTTCCTCCTGTATTTTGAAGCATAGACACATGTGATAGTGAATTCTAGCTAATTAAAAAAGTACGCAAGACACATGTGATAGTGAATTCTAGCTAATTAAAGAGTACGCAACAGTTTTTCCTCCTGTATTTTGAAGCATAGACACATGTGATAGTGAATTCTAGCTAATTAAAGAGTACGCAACACTTTCCCCTCCTGTATTTTGAAGCATAGACACATGTGATAGTGAATTCTAGCTAATTAAAGAGTACGCAACAGTTTCCCCTCCTGTATTTTGAAGCATAGACACATGTGATAGTGAATTCTAGCTAATTAAAGAGTACGCAACAGTTTTTCCTCCTGTATTTTGAAGCATAGACACATGTGATAGTATGTTTGTGTGTGAGTGCACATGTATTACAATAGTGTGTTTGTGTGTGAGTGCACATGTATTACAATAGTGTGTTTGTGTGTGAGTGCACATGTATTACAATAGTGTGTTTGTGTGTGAGTGCACATGTATTACAATAGTGTGTTTGTGTGTGAGTGCACATGTATTACAATAGTGTGTGTTTGTGTGTTATCAGGTGTCCAGGAAGAGGAGTCCAGCCATGACTTTGGTCTTCACCCCAGTGATGCATGGACTATCTGTCGGGAGGAAATGGAAGCGGACATTGCATCTGAACAAGACTACAAGGACTTTCCCCTCCATCGCTGGCATCCTGGCAGACTCGTCTACTACAACAGAGCGGAACTCAAGCAGTCGGACTACAGGTGAGATGTGTGTGGGGGGTGAGACGTGTGTGGGGGGTGAGATGTCTGTGGGGGGTGAGATGTGTGTGTGGGGTGAGATGTGTGTGTAAGATGAGATGTGTGTGGGGGGTGAGATGTGTGTGATGAGATGTGTGAGTTGGTGAGTACTCCAAAAATATGAGAGCAACTTAGATTCCCTATAAATTTAAACTTGATATGAGTAATTTTCACTTTTAGTCCAGTGGGAAATTACTTTTGATGCAATATTGTGACAGAGTGGACCAAATCATGAAACTTAGCACAGTGTTCGTTGAAGGTATGTACAGCAATATTAGAAGGGGTGCCATCCAGATATACATTCCTTTACAAAAATATGTCTTACAAGAAACTTTGGTCAATATAATCAGCGATACCTAGTGGTTACTGACCTGAATGAGGGTGACTGAACAAGGAACTTTGTATAAACAGATGATACAGAACATGAGATCATTGTGTGGTGGGCACAGCCCCTGGGAATGTTAGTTGGTGAGTTGTACTTGGGAGGTGTGAAGGTGTAGTCATAATTGAATTAGTGGCAGTCATTCTGGTGGGGCCACTAATTAAATTATGACTACACCTTCACACCTCCCAAGTACAACTCACATGTCACAGAAATTGTCCAACACCAACTAACATTCCCAGGGGCTGTGCCCCACCACACAATGATCTCATGTTCTGTATCCTCTGTTTATACAAAGTTCCTTGTTCAGTCAGTCTCATTCAGTTCAGTAACCACTAGAAGGCTCCACAAGCCGAAATATTATGGTTTTATTCTACTGAAATAAATTCTCTGAAACTTGCTACACCTGGCTAGCTATCAGGGTAGCTAGTTCTATTAAATAGTCTAGCTGCCTGTAATATCGCCTTTTTTATTTTCGCTATAATAATTGTATTGGGCGCGCAAATAAAAAAATTCGCGGGTATCGCCGATTATATTGACCAAAGTTTCTTGTAAGACATGTTTTTGTAAAGGAATGTATATCTGGATGGCACCCCTTCTAATATTGCTGTACATACCTTCAACAAATACTGTGCTAAGTTTCATGCTTTAGTCCACTCTGTCACAATATTGCATCAAAAGTACAATTTCCCACTGGACTATTAGTGAAATTTAGCTAAGAAAGAGTTTTCCATACTGAATTTGGAAGCATGTCCTAGATATTGTGTATGAAAGGCCATAAGCTGTGTACTGATTTCACGATAAGTCGAAAATAGTGGTGGCCAGTTATAGTCAATTTCCTAGATATCATTTTAGAACAAATTACAGCAACTTAGTACACAAAAAACTGGAAACAGCCTAACATAGTAAGTAGGAATAAGTCGTGAGGACCTAAGGAGAACACAAAAACAACACAAAAACAATGTGAGGAAACTGCAGGATAGAAAGAGAAGAAAGTATGTTGACCATTGACACAGCTAAAGTCAACTTCACAGGATTTACAGTACTGCTCTACCTTGAGGGGTTACCTTCAATCAAGAAGTAATTTGGTACACACTGTGGTAACAGGAGAGTAGCAAGAAGGAGCCAAGGGTACACTGCCACCAGAGCAGTTGAACAATTAGTCAAGCTTTCTAATGCTTTCCCACAACCCCAATAGATTGTTTAAGTCTAAGTTAAGATCATGAGAATTAAGACCTTGTACAACTACTGGGCGGGCACACTCAGGGGGGGCCAATATATAGACAACTTCCCCGGGCATGCCCAGTGCATACAGTCACATGTATGTATGAGTCGTGGCGTGGGAATGAACATGAACACTGAATAGTCTGAATTGAGGTACCAGTCTGGCTGGCTTACAATAAACAACTAAGATAGGCACATGCTAACAAACTAAGTGACAATGGTAGTGGGTGTTCTGTAAGTGTGGGGGAGTAGCTGGCTACTACACCACACACACACACACACACACACACCTTGAGCCTTGAAAGAAGGTCACCTTGGGGTGATGCCTTTCTGCCACGAAGTGGCAGAACTGGATTATAATTGTCGTCATGTCATGTTGGTGGCCTCAAAACTTGACCCCGAGGGCGGGTGGTCACACACCGATGACGTGCAATGTCCTGTCTCTTCCTGAAGGACCTCTGACAGGTATCACATGTGAAGGGCCTGATGGTATCTGCAGCAGACGTTGTCCTGTGGTAGCAGCAGCATTCCTCTTCACACTCCTCCTCACCTCACCCTCAGCTAGCCTTTCCTTGGTTGTCTCTCTAAGCCCGTCCCTACACTTCCGCCGCCATACAGCTCTCTCCTGACACTCCTTGAACCAAGTGTTCTCATCAATGTGGAACTTCCTCAAATCCCTCCTTACCCTGTCACGCCACCTCCGGTCGATGCTGGGACAGCCATCCAAACAGCACCTTCTTAGGAATCCTTTCCTCACTCATTCTCGCTACATGCCCAAGCCAACACAACCGTCTTGCTGTCACCATGTCTTCCAAGGACTCCTCCATCCCAAATCGTTTGGCAACCTGGACACTGCTAGCTAATATGTTCCATCCTCTGCTGCATAGCACTAATCCCCAGTATCCCCCTCAGGCACCTGTTGTGGAACACTTCTAACTTCCTAACAGCATCACGCTTGGTAGTCCATGTCTCTGACCCATACAGCAGAGTTGCCAGGACGACAGCCTTGTAAACTAGCTTCTTTGTGGCCAGGGACAAATTCTTGTCCCTGAACACTGGCTCCTTCAGCGCTCCAAAAGCTCGGAATGCCTTAGCTATTCTCTCCTCAGGAGGTGTCCTCAACACAGAAGAGAACAATAGACTTAGTTGTGTGTGTATGTGTGTGCATAGTCAACAAGTGTTGTAGTCATCAAGTTACACTTCATTCATGAACCTATTAGTAACTTCAGTTTTGTATAGCTTAACTCTTCTATAACTATAGGCTTAGGGCCGCCTAACTAAGGAGGGTAGAGTGTTAGCAGCAGGCCTCCATACTCAGCTTAGTCCATTGAGCAAGCCCCTCTCTGGTGGCAGTGGGAAAGAGCTACCTACCCCCGATTAGTCCCACATCTCCTTCACCTCCTTCATAATGCCTCCCCTACCATTCACTACTGACCCCAGGTACTTCAAATCAGGGACACACTCAATCACACATTCGTCCAGATGCCAGGGCCTCAGTTCTTCCTCCTCATGGCAGGGGGCACCAGCAACCAACAGCTTTGTTTTGGGAATGCTCAAGACTAGACCCCATTTTGAGATAACACTCTTCAAAATACTTGCTGCTCTCTCCATACTCCTCCTGCTGGTACCAACTGCAGCTGCATCATCAGCAAAGAGAAACTTAGACACCTTGATGCAGCAAGGCCTTCTAGTCCTTTCCCCAATCAACTTCCCACCACACTTGTACAGGATATCCACACCAAAATCTCTGCATTTCTCCCGCCACTGGCTGATGACAAGATTGAAATAGAGGTTGAACAAAGCAGGAACGATAACACACCCTTGCCTCAAGCCATTGCATACCTCGAACTCCGGAGTAACCTGTTCATCCATGGTTACTTCAGCTTTCATCCCCTCATGCAAGGACCTAAGCAAACTCACCATAGTTGGTGGGACACCATACTTCCTAAGGACTTGCCAAAGAGCTTGGCGAGGAATGGAATCATATGCCTTCCTTAGGTCTATGAATAGCATAAATACCTGTGTATTGTGTTCTCTGGCCTTTTCTACAAGTTGCCTCACACAGTACACCATATCAATACAGCCTCTGCCACTCCTGAAACCACACTGTGAGTCTGGCAAAACCTCCTCAGCCATCTTCTGGAGCCTTTTCTGGAGCACTTTCTGGAGCACTTTCATGAAAAGCCCCCCCCCCCCCCCCCACATCCAGCAAACTTATGCCCCTCCAGTTATCACAGCAAGATAAATCTCCTATCTTTGGAATAGGGACTATAAGTACATCCTTCCACTCCTGGGGTACACACTCATCACGCCAAACTTGATGGAATAACTCCAGGAAATACTCCGAAAAGTTTGCACCACAACACTTCACCATCTCAGGCAATATTCCGTTCTTGTTCCCTCTAACTGCATCCAGTGCACCAAGCACTTCCTCTTCAGATAGAGGTAAATCCAACTCATCTCTAACCGGGCACTGTCGGACACTGTCTAGCACACTCTCTGTGAAGGAGCTACGAACATTAAGCACTGTGTTGAAATGCTCTTGCCAGTGACTGAGAGACTCCTCTGGGCCTACACACACCTCCCCATTTGACTTCCTAATTACTATTGATTTCACTGGTCTCAAACCTGCCCGACATCGCTGAATCTCCCTCAAACTACTCCACACATTTCTCCTAGAGCCACCCGACAGCATCCCAATCTCAATCCCTTGCCTTCACTGGAAGAAAAGTGGAATTTCCTGCTATAGGAAAGGTTAAGTATAGCTATCTCACAGATCACATGTCCTTCACATTTCCAACTTCAGGACAGATGAGCTGGTGGTAACCATTCCGGGTACTGTATAGGGCGTACTTTCCTTCACTATTTCCTGAACATATCCTTGACATAAACTGCACTATTTCCTTTACATGCCATATGGTTTGTACTGCATATATCATATCACATTTCCTTCATATTTCCTGAATTAAAACTGAACTATTCCTGTACATTCTAGGTAGCTGTCTGTGCGAAAATGTGCAGCTTTCCTTTAGATTTCCTGTACTCAAAAACTGCACTTTTTATGCACCTTTCCTACACAAAGCAACTATTCTTCGCACACCTTTCCTGCAGCAATCCTGAAGTTAAACTGCACTTTTTGTGCAACCTGTTCTACACAAATCCTGTACCTTCAAAATTTATCCATTGTTACCAGAATATGAATAAATAATTATGACCATGTACAAATAAATGAAAAAAATGATGCATCAGACAACAGTTCCTGAACTTTGGCTCTATCTCTGCAATATCTCAAGTTCATCTCTGCAACCTCTTTAGTTCATTCCTGCATTAACAAAGAAACAAGGTAATGAACTCAACGGTAATACTTCAAACACTAGTATTGGTGATCAATGACTTGTACAAATTACAATCCTACATCCACAGATCCAATAACACTTAAAGAATCACCTAGATATCACTAATTAGCGTTTTCATACTTACTCAATAAAATTGAACAACACCGCGCTCTCTACTTGCTGTCGCAGCCTGTAAATCAGTCTAGTAAGATCACACAGGGCAGAAATTAGCTCAATCTTCACTGTGCCCACCACCGCGTGTACGGCACGCATATTGTGTTGATACCCTTTACCACCACCTCTTCTAACACTCCTGATTACTGAGGTAAAAGGTCGATAGTGCTAGGTTTCAAACTCGAAATTGGTAAAGGGTTTAATTTTAAAACACCAGATCAGAAATGGTAAAGGGTTGCTAATACCACAGAAGTTCTCTACAGCAAGAGTGATAATACGCCTGTGTATCTCCTCTTCTGGTCTGCTCTTACTGGCGTTCATGGATTTTTATCCCGGTGAGTGAAAACACAACTGGTACGCTTATAGTGTACTCTGTTGCTGTCCGCACTAGACTAAAGCGGTGTAAAACTGAACAACCGTATTGGTCAATTCAAAGACTGGTATTTCTTCAGTAGTGCCTCAAGTAGCATAGGGCAAGTATGTTAGTACCCTTCTCTCATTTTTGTTTTGCTAGCAAGCCCATTAGCCACTGAATCAAATTTCTGTGGTCTTCATTGTTGCACCATAACTGTATTGTACTTGCTAGTGAGGAATTTTTAATGAAAACTATAAGCCATTTTTCTTTTGAAATTAATATATACAATAATATATTCAACAGTTGATGTCTCTTTAACTAAGCTTTACTGTATGAGAAATAGTGTTGACAGTAATTGGTGCCCTGTTGTCATTCTGGTTGGTCTATCAATTTACCTAAATTGTGCCACTCTGTCTCGACATGTCGAGGGGGGGGGGGGAGAGAGAGAAGAGATTTGACTTCAGAGTGGAGTTCATCACTGGAACGGAGTTTGGGACAGGTGAACACTAGTGAAGGGAATTTAACATATGTGGAGTGTCCATAGAACAGAGCCTCCCACCTTACTGATTCATCCATATTTTTACGGAAATTGCTGATTCAACACTGATTGCCCCCTGAAACTTTGAAAATGTTAGACCTTGAAATTTTACCCTTGATAATATACCCTGATGAAGGTATAAATTTTGAACAACTACTTATGCACTACTGAAGTAGCCTGGCTGGCTACAAAATATCTAATGTATGAATGTGTTATGGAATGTAATAATGCAGAGCACAAACTCCAATCTAAGGATCTTGAGTTTAAATGAACTGTATTTAAGCTAATTTTACTTGTGACTCTCTGTATGTAGGGTTGTGAAGTAGGAGGTGAAACCCAACTCCACAGGGTCAACACATGTCCAAAAGTATCATTAAAAGAAGACTCGGTGTTCCTCCGTGAAGAGTGTGCTAATAGCTACTCTTGGACTTCAATATAAGAGGTGAGGAACTCCTGAATAACTTTTAACCTACACTAGTAAGAAAAGAGGCTTTTTACCTTTTATTCAAGGTAAATTATATATATACATACTCTAGTGACTAACTCATACATATTTTCATTTAATGCACAGTTAGACAACCTGAAATATATAGGGTGCGATGGAAAAATTTGGGCTCTAGTCACTTTACGAGCAATTCATTGAAATCCTGTATATCGATAAACAAATAACACACACACATACTCAAAAATTAATGCACCCATTTGTTTTTAATAGTACATGTCTATACAGGCTTCTGATAAGAAGTGAAATTTTAGCAGACATGATGTCCTCTCAATATTAAATTTGAGAGGAGAAATGCTATTTTGGTCAGCCGGCCGTGTAATTTGTGTTATGTAGAAAGTAGTACCCTATTCATTTACTCGGCCCTCTCTCTTTATGTTGTACAATCTGCCGAAGATACTGTTGAAAGAAAGTGAGCAGGGGGTGATGATAGTGAGACACATACTAGCATTAATTAAAAAATGTAGTGCTAATACATTACATACGTATTTAATAGCAACAAGATTTGTACTTACGAACCTTGGCCAGTGAGCTAATATTCACTCCTGATGAGATATTTCTGATCTGTAGAATTCTGATTCAACCGCCAAAGTTTCTCCATATCTCACTCGCTAAATTGTGTGCGTGTGTATGTGTATATAGTAATTTATATATAATATATTTGTAATAGCAAAGGTGCACTCACTGTGGACTTATTCAGAGTGCTTATGAAAACACTTATTACACTAGTTTGTATGTACATACACATATACACAGGTCTGCACTGTTAAAACATTACATACATACGTACGCTCAATCCTATTTTATCCAAATACCTCTATTACAGGCACGCCTCTTTACAGGGCAGGGCACAAGTTAGCCACTCAATTAATCAATTCTTGCCTCACAATTTCGCTAATTTGACCACCATTACCCAATTGTGTCAGCACAAGCCGGTTATTTCTGGTTCCATAAAATTGTAGAGAAGCCTACTGAGGGTTGCATGAAAGAGGACTGTACTTAATGCTTGGAAAAATTCCCTTGTAGCTGGCATTTCTGAGATACAGACACCCTCGGGTCCCATGGTGCCTGGTTAAGAGGGGATTGAGTGTACATGCATACATACATACTTACATACATACATGCATACATACATGAATACATACTTACATACACAGAGCTGGGCAATATTGGATAATCACAGGCGATATGATACTTACCTGCATTATCGCGATAGAGCGATATATGATATTTCATAAATAATATTTAACAAAGTAAATTTTATCCAGACAAAGTTAGTCCGTGGGGCAAGACTATGTTGGCTTTCTTTAGACAGAATTTTAACTCGCAACCACTGCTAGCTACTTTTAAAACTTTGCTAGTACATTACGGACATGTTTGCAAACCGCGAAATGGCTGTTCCTTTAATCTGTCGTGCGCATGAAGTTCATGCATTAGTTTAACGACCCCAACAGTTTTCTGAAAAAAAGGCAACATCAGTTTTTTATCGCGGTGCAACGATAATACCGGTATATCGCCCAGCTCTATTACATACATACATACATACATATCATACACACGTATATACATACACACACATACATACATACATACATGTATACACACTCGTACACTATCATGGTTCCTATGTTATCATGTAGGTGAGCGTTTATAAGGGTATACATGTAATAAAATCAAAGCTCAAGTTTTATTTTGATGATTTCATAATACTGTAGCTTGAGTGGTTAAACTTATATGAATTTTATGACTGTAAGTTGTCTGACATTCAAATAGTGATTGTAGGTGACACATATTCAGGGTTTGTAGCTGTTCTTGTGCAAGAATAATATCTGATAATGTTCATGTGTACATATGTGCCAAAGTGCTTCTTGATTGAAAATGACCACTCAGGATAGTATCTAGCTGTACTTTGACTTTACACTGTATATCCTGTGCAGTAAAATTTAGCTGTATCGATGGCTAACAGTACTCTCTTTCTTACTCTTTATATAGCCCACCTTTTCCATGAGGCTTTCCCCCCTTCTTCCATACTGTTAATGTGCTCTTGACTTATTTTCCTACTTATGTAACATAATGAAGTACATGCACTGATCCTCTGCTTTTTTGTTGCCTATGCACACACGTATAACATTACACTTTGTGTTATGTTTCGTGATTGATGTTGTGGCAACGATGGGAAATTTGGCTAGCTTAACACTATCAAGTTATATTTTCAAAATTTTGATGACCATTACCAAATCTGGGATAACAACATGGACCCCTCGAGAAGTTGTGTGGCTATGCTGGTCTTATGAGTCGCAGTTAGTCTTAGTGAAGTGAGGAGATTGACTTAAAGGGGAAGAGGTAGGAGTTGTAGACAGAGCCAGTAAGAATCGTGAGTTAAAGATCAAGGAAGCTCCACAGATACAGATGACACCTGAGTTCAGTAGCCTCGACCCATGGGTAGGAGTAGAATGGAGTAGAGCAGCGCAGGTGTCTCAGCTCTGGCCACTTTCCTCCCTCCAAAGTCACTGCCACTAGGGAAATCCCATACACTCTCAAGTCTTGTTGTAACTTATTGAACACGTGGGAAATCTGAACTGAGAGGGGAGTGGCTGACAATGATATAGTCTGTTCACAATCCATTCACGCATGCGTGAGGTAAAGGGTTTATATGCAATGAATTAGGCAAGATGTACACAACTGGGAATATATAGATCGATGTATGGATAGGATTAGAAAGAAAGAAATAAGAGGGTGAATTACATAGCAGTGAGGTAAAGTGTATGCATCACAATATTCATATGGTATAGAGTGAAGAGTCCATAACAACCTGACAACAACAAGTTAAACAGAGGCATGGGTTTAGAGCTTCCAGGATGCTGGTTGTGCTGCCTGCAAATCACCGTTCAGTATTATATTAAACAGTAAGCATACCCTCCAGTAATCTTGCTGCTTACATTGTGTTTAATATATCACCATGGAGAGTTCAACTTCAGTTGACCCCTGAAGAGGACTTCGGCAAGAAGTCGAAACGTTGGGTTAAGTTTTAATTAACATGTGCTGCTAGAATGAGAAAAGTTCCTATTATTAGTATATATACATATATATATATATATATATTATATATACGTATTTTGTTTTATTTTTCTTTAAACAGCCTGTATATAAATTATAGCAAGTACACAAAATGAATTCAAAAATTTTGGATTTTTGCATTGTTACTGCGTATTATAATAAAGCACCAAAGGTGCGAACCCTCAGCGCTATTGTGAGGCTGCGCTCCGGGCTGCTTGATTATGTAGGAACAGGAACCGGGCTGCCTTGGTACTTGCTGCCACTAGTTCCAGTTATCACAACTCCCAGATTGAATGATTAGGTAGCTACCTCCTGAAGCGTCAAGTGATTTAAGTTTTAATTCAAATACGCAAGTATGATGACATAGAATACAGAAACGGATAGAAAAGACTTGACCTATGACCTTGCGTGGACTGGACTTAAATAGTACAGGCCAGGACACGCCTACAAAAGGAAGTTTCTAGAACAAAACTCTAATAAACGCTACACACACACACTTGGACAAGAATGTTCTTGGAGCTACCACTAATTAGTTCCCCCCCCCCCCCCTCACACACACACACACCCACCCACAAACTCTCTAACTACTTGCTAATGAGTTCTATTATATTAACAAGTTCTTTCAGGCTCTTCAGCCTGCTCCTGCTTGCTTCTCTGTTAGGTATCTGCTTCTGTGGCTCCGCCCTCTGGGTGGAGTCACTCGCTGAATTTTCTGACCCCACAGCTACCAAGCTATTTCAATATAATCTCAGACCAAAAGAACGAGCAATATTTATTAGTTATTTTAATCAGACAACAATAATATTTCTATGTACCATTATCTTGCTCAAGCAATATTATAGCTCGAGCAAGATAATGGTACATAGAAACACTGTCTTCATAAGAGAAGATGCTAAACTAGCCAGAAACACTCACTGGTATACATATTCAACGTGAAATTTAACTTCTTTGAACTTGGTAATTTTATTTGCTCTTGTGATTGTGACGTGATGCTATAGGGGGCGTAACCCACAAAAGCTGGTACCTACGCGGTGGTGAAAGCTTCGCATTTTCTCAACAATTAGCCCGAAATAAAAAAAACAACAGCACAATGAATGGTCCTAATCTTCGTTCTGAGTAAGTTCATACCTAAATCAACAGTTAATTGTTAGTAATCTCCCATATCAGAGCGTGACAGACGAGACGACTACTATAACTCTCTTGCACATACAAGCTGAGGCTTAATAAGCATTTTTGAGCTCATGATACAAGTGTCCCACATCTCCTTCAATGCTATCACAAATCATGGCGTTCATCTTGTATGAGTTTATCTCTATCACAAGAATTTAACCTCGTGACTTACTTGATTATTAAATAACTTCCGTCGCCCCCCCCCCCAACCACACCCCCAATAGCTCGCCCGAACAGCTAGTACAATATTTTAAGGAGTATGAATGAACAACATTCAGTATGGAGTTACTACTATATCTCATGGAACTTTCATTCTTAGCCCTCACCACGTGTGTGCAAAAGGATTACAATACTTGTGTTCTGTCCGTTTGTCTGTCATGCTCAATTACTACACTTAATTGTTAATTTAGGTATGTGCTAATTCAAAACAACCATTTAAGACCTTTTATGGTGCCATTTTGAAATTTCAGGCTGAGAAACACGAAGCTGTCAGCTCTGCATCAGTACTAGCTTTTGTGGGTTTGTCCCCCTATCATTACGTCATAATTACTTGAGCAAATAATTTCTTGCTGTCCATCATGGTTTGGCTTTGTACTGTAAAGTTAACGAGTGCTGGAATTGGAGTTACGAGGGTCAAAATATAAAATGACACACGTACGTCCACACATATTTTCAAACAAACAAATATCCCCGATTTTCAATTGTGTTACCCCTGATAGTGTCTCACTCTCTTCGCTCGCTCGCCAATTATATATATATATATGTGACCGGTTTTGGGAAAATCGGCCTAAACGCGGCATCTAAAGTTTTCTAGTTTATTCTACCAGTAGGCTGCACGGGGCCTTGGGATGCCTTCCTCCTAATTTGGAAGCTGTAGCACAAGCCGTCTTCGTCCTACGCACTACAACACTTCAGTATTTTTGCTAAACTTATTATTGCTGATTTCGAAAAAAAAACGCCGGGTAAAGGCATTGCTAGGTCAGGGGGCGTGCCTTGTGTCCGTATACTATTACTGCATGTCTCCGGGACACTATGGAATGAACCGGTTACAGGCGGATTGAAAGAAGTCTAAAAGGCTTAATGCAGGGCTCCATAAGAAACTATGATGGCGAGAATTGCGTGAGTACGTGAATTATGTAGAATAGTAAGTGAATTAGTTAGCTATAGTTTTTTCCCCGCTGTTAGTGAAAAGCCCGCCAATAATTTCTTAGCAACTCTCCGTGCACAAGTCCAACCGGCTAGTGTTTCTAGCCTCCTAGTGTGAGTTCTAGAGCACGCCAGAGCTTACAACTGCGTCATAAGCTAGAGCTAGCTGGTGTCTATCCATTTCTGCCATAAAAAATTTTTCGAAAAAAATCTACCCATAAGGCTTTACCCGGGGATACTGAAAAAAAATTGTTTGCCGCGTTTAGGCCGATTTTCCCAAAACCGGTCACATATGTTGTTAACCTTCAGTGTTACATTTTGTAGCTCTAGGTTAACATTGAAAATGGATACTGGTAAATGTCTCTGGCCTTTTAGCTTCTTTGCTTATGAAGACAGCTTTTACATATACTGTTTTCATTGCTCAAGCTATATTGATACCTAATTAGAATAGCCAATAAATCATTCATTTGGTCCTGAGATGATTTTGTAAATAGCTTGCTAGTGTATAGTGGCACTTGTGGGCCTCCCTCAGTGAAGCTCATGAGTTCCTCCTTCAGGCTCACACAATGGTGACAGCAATTAAGCTGCTGCCACCAGAATCAGTATGCCTTCCCCTCGACAGCCCCCCCTCGAAAGGTGGACTCAGGATTATACTAGTTTAATCTAACGAGATCAGATGGCACAAATGGCAGCTGAGAACTGACTGACTGCACACACAAAACACGAAGTCTTATATGCACAGCCTGGACAACACAACAATGAACAACAAGATGTAGACACACACAGGTGACATGACTTTAAAAATTAACTAAGTCCCATAACCGAAAATACATGTAACTGAATCCAAAACAAGCACAAACATATAATGTTCAATTCATAGTTCCTGGAATGTGGGCGGCCCCACCAATTTAGTTGGGATGTCGTCCCACAGCGCTGAAGGTTCGCACTTATGGTGCTTCATTATGCCAGTGAACTAAAACACACACTTTATTGCACAATCTAATTGTAAGCCATATATCATCTCTAATATATACTTCGTTTGATCTGGTTTTATAAATGCATTTACAGGGAGTTTTAACTTCACACACATACTTGCTTAATTGTAGAGTTGGTAATTGTTGTGGACTTATTAGTAATAAGGTTTAATGAGCTAACTCTAATGGAGTTCAGTATGGAGTAGATATCTCACAGAATATCATTAAGATATGTGTGACTGTGAACTATAACAATTATGTGATAGGTGTTTTCTCTAATTAAAGCACTTTATTACACAATCTACACCATAATTGAGTGAACTCATATATATTGTAATTGTTTAATCTCATATATAAACACATTAGAATACAGAGAGGTTGGTTGTTTCCAACCATAGTGGGCTGAGTATCCTTATAGCTGCCTAGTAGATGACTTTTGCTGTTCATGATGGTTCTACTGGTTACCATGACCATAAAGAGATGGATGTGTTTGTTGGTTTAACTTCCCCCTCCAATCCCCAATACTCAGGGGTTCATTTTGGAATTAATCTAGGGAGGGGGGGGGGGGGCAAGACTGAGCTTTCACTATCTTAGGGGTCATAACTTTTGTACATAATTAAGATAGTAGAGGACTTGTGATTTAATCATTTACAATCTTCATCATTCACATTTTAACTTTGCTTTTTTGCTTACGAAAGTTTAAAATATTTCAAGGGGGGACGAAACGCCTTCAAGGGAGGGGAGAGGGCGAGCACCACCCTGGCTCCCCCTAAATGAACCCCTGAATACCCACATGCTAAATATATGTCCACATTTTGTTATGAAAGTGGGTATAGTAATTACTGAGTATAAGAATTTCTGAATCACACGAGCATTCAATATTCTCCCATACTGAACGCTGCATGATGAATGCTCCAATGTGCCCACGTGTAGTTCTTGAGCACAACCAATTTAAACCATTTTTACTTTGATGCACAAGTCTTCCCCCCACTTTTCCCTCAACTCCCCATCCCCCTCCCCCCCCCCACTCCAGAAAGAGAAAATAAGATATATGATTTATGAGTCGATTTGATATGATTTTTTTTTGTTTATCCGTTTGTAATTTACAGCATGTGTACACATCTAAATCTGTGTAGCCCCACCCTCAAACACTGACGCCACTCCTTCCCCTTGCCCAATTCCTGTTCCTACGTCCAACACTGAATACATGGAGAAGAACGGCTATAGTTGGGGAGGGAAGGGGGGGAAGAACTCTGTTTGAGAGGGAAATTTTTCAGTTTCCCCCTCCATTTTTCTGTATCAAACTCTGCTACATGAGAGTATTCATACTGATCAACATTTAATCAATCACAGCATGATGTTACAACTCACTGTAATCTAATTACTATAATTATTAACTTTCAAAATTCTGAGGAAGGGAGGTTCCATCTTGGGGAGGCGGAGGTTAGGTTTCTATCTACTCTACAGTGTGTATGAAACCCAGACAACTATAAACACATGATTATCAGTCTTTTTTGTTTATGTGTTTGTTTGTTTGTTGTTTTTATTTTGTTATTTTAGATTTAGAGGAGGTCAAGTGAAGTTTCTCTAGGAGAAGATGGCATGATAAGGTTGTTCATTATGAAGTCTACGGAAAATTCCTAGACACTACACTTCTAACTTTGATGACGGATAGCAGAATGTCTGATCATAATGCTGGAGAAAAATATTTGTTGTTTTGTGTGAATTATTAATTTACACATTCATCATGTTTTTTTATTAATTTGTATCCTGAGAAAAGAATATTGCACCTTCGTTACATTGTACACTCACCTACTCCTTTAATTCCTGAATTATTTCATGGCGTATTCATCATTCCATACATTATAGTTTATGTATTCATCTTTCTTAAAATTTGAGATATTGTTAAATGCTAGATATTGAAATGAGAATTTCTGCTAAAGATCAATAAGAAAGCAGCATCAAAAGTATTGTACTTTTGTCATAAGCTTTATGTACAGTATCCTTATGGTGTGTCGAGGTCTGGTGCCAAAAGCTAAAAGTAATGACCTTTGTTTCATGGAACAGTGGTAGACTTCAGAATAGGATAAAATTTCCCCTGATATCTTCAAAGAAAAAAACATGCTAAGAAAGCCAGTCAAGTGAAGAAGTGTGCAGAGTATAGATCTAAACTAACTAGTTATAGAAATGTTGGGCACAGTTAGTCCCTCTACCCTGAAATATTCATTAGAGAAAAGCAACTTAAGTTGTTGTGTTGCTGTTACAGTTACAGCAAGGAAATGTAGAAGCAGTCATAGAGTGGGATTTTTTTTTTTTAATTGCCTGACTTGGGAAGCTCAGGCTGTCGTTATTTGTACTACTAATAATCTAATTGTACACTTAAGACTTATGATAAATCCAAGTAGCGATCACGTATACACATGTGTCATACTTCAAAGACACTATAGCTATAGCCACATCAAATAAAGCCTACAATTGAATAATAACCCAAAAAATATCTTCTCTGTTGAGTAAATGGAAAACTATCAATTGACCTTAGTGCAACGTTAGAGTCTGTTATACAGTTTTCACATACATTGTTACAATTTGTAGGAATAAAGTCTGGATGTCGTATCAGTAACTTATAGATACCATTATTAAATCACTGCATTGTTTGTATTATCTAGTCTAGTTACATGTCTCAGAATATCTATGTAGCTGTAAAGTTCTAGATTCACTGGTATAGCTAAACCATTCTGACGGAAAACTGACTGGAAAACTTAGTTCACTTTAGTGCAACATTTAGTGTCTGTTATACAGTTTTCACATACAATTTTACCATGGTAGGGATAAAGTCTGGATGTCATATCAGTAACTTATACATACCATTATTATGAATCACTGCGCTGTTTGTATTATCTATTATCTAGTCCAGTTACAAGATTATGAATTTGTCAAGTCTCAGAGTAGCTATATAGCTATATGGTTCTGGTATAGCTAAACCATTCTGATGAAAATAGTTTTGTTCATCATGCCATTGAAGTATACAGATTTTGTATATTATCAGCAGTAACAGCAATTTATTTTATTGCATATTATAGTTTAATAGAAGCAATTCATTTTGCAAAATAATGAAGTAGCTATTCCTACTGGAGGTCAGATAGCTATTTGGGGGTGATGTATGCCACTTTACTCGTCAGTCATTTGTTCAGATACATTGCACACGCAGCGCATGTGGAAAGAAATGTTGTGGGAGAAGAGGCTTGTCGAGCTACAGTGGTCTGTCATATTGATTAGGTAGGCTCAGGCGTTAGATACTGCGTGAATTAATGCGGCGGTGGTGTAGGGGTGGGATTAATGTGAAATAACTATAATATACTCTACTTTGAATGAGTTGTGCAAGTGTTAGTCGTGTAAGTCTAAACTATTAAGTTTAAGTTGTTGTACATTAAGGCAGTCAATCCAGAGTAACCTTACAAATAATCTGTGGAATATACAATTGAAGCCTATTGTCGAATACTTGTGCTAGCCATTAGTATTTGTAGTAGTCACACGACTGATCAGCGGTGTTGGAAGATGTTTAGTAAAGGGGCACGTTTTCTTGGGGTCGGGGGTTTAAAAGTGAGAAGTTGCCTTGTTAGATTATGCCCCACAATTTTGGTGACCTGAAGCCCCACCTCCCACCCTCTGCCTACGCCACTGCTGATATCAATCACGGTGGCTTTGCCCCTATAGCCTCCTCTACACACTGCCCAGATTGTGTCACATAATATTTTTAGCTGCTACGGGTTATTATGACCATGTGAATAAAACACTCAGGTTTACTGGACTGACTGGCAAGTTGAAGGTCTTGCCCTAGTTCAAGCTGGCTCATAACCAACCTGCGAGGCAAGACTTACTGGCAAGTGTTTGTTCTTGACGAAGTCCTCAATATAGATGGAATCAAGCAAGTCTCAAGTTGTGGTGTACATGTCTCATTTGAGTTGAGTGTCCATCATTTTGGTTGAGGTGATTGTTCAAACTATTTTATGATGATGCCCAGGGCATACCTGATTTAGGTGATGTTTGTGACCTTCCTGTTGTTGCTGTGTGGCTTGCAGGGTGGGGGAGGGGAGAGAATGGACAGGATATGACCTTTGAATGGGACGTGATAGGGGGCTAGTTTCATTAAAAGTCCAGGTGGAGGAGATGGGGTATGAGTGATATGCATCAGTTTTTATTGAACAGGTGAAGGATGTGGACTCCTGTCACATGGTAGTAGACACATGTATGAGCTGGTGATGTTTGTATGTTCTATTGGAACTGTAGTTCTTGGACTTTCTAAGTCTTAGGACAGAGAAATTGTAGGCTGTGGTTTATGCTTTTATCACTTGAGTGATGTCCACCAGTTGTATTACTAATTTCTTTCATGATTAGTTTTCATGTAGCCACAAGATATTTGATGATAGACATTAGGAGCACTCTAGTTCTGCAACATTTACAATAAAGTTGAGTAGCTTCTTATCAAGAAGTGCAACAGTTTTATTATTAATAATAAATAATAATAATATTACTGTTATAACAGAAATTTATTATAGTCAGGGTTTTATCTAGAAAATTTGTTTGGAAAGGGGTGGGAGGAGTTAGGGCATATCCGCCACCCTTAGGCTGCAAGACAAAAAATATTTACAACTAGCAAGTACCCCACCTCATAGTGGCGCTTGACTTATTGCACAGTAAGAATGCAGTAGCATAAGTTATTTTTGTTCATTGTTATCATTCTCTACATCAGTTTCCCTCTTCTGCTCTCTTTTTCCTGAACTATCCAGCTTTTCTTATCCCCAACCTTTCCTTTCTTTCACCTTTCTTCTCGAGTCATGGAGTCCCTTCTATTTCTTTGTCTCTCCTGCTTCTGAATATTTTTGTCCTTCTATCATGATTGTGGACTTGGGCTTTGTTGAAATGTTGCCTTCTTTTTCGCACTTTTCCCTTCCTTCTTGAAACATATGCCGCCTTTACTCAGTGATTTCACTAGCCGCCTTCTCCTTGTCCATTCAACCCTCTTTTTAGTGTACTATTAATCACTTTCAACTGAATGGGACAATCTATTCAAGGTATCACGATGCTTTATCACCATACTTTTTAAGTTCGTGAATTATTCATGAATGCACACTGTCGATCGTTGTCACACGAGCATATTATTATATAGATTCTTTGAGTAATTAGCATGGCATTATTATGAGTTTGAGTGCTGTAATTTTGAGTACTGCCTAACTGCATACTGCACTCAGATACTATTGAACTGTGATAGGTGCTGGATTCGAATGTTGTGCAACTTTACTAGAGTATCATATTTAGATAGTTTCTTCAAAATTTTCACTATGAGGAGGCGCTTGGCCTTAATTACAGTGTTGGTATGATTATTTAGTACACATTGATTTTTAAGAAATTCTTGAGAATTTTTTAATTTATTGATTGTTCAGGACTTTATACAACAAGATAAGAAGATCACATGTGTGGTAGACTATGCAGTCGAGTAAAAGTGGCTTGCAAGGTTAGGTGGATTCTAAATTAGGAAATATTTTAGAAGGGGAATTATATAATGTATATTATAATATACTAGCATCAAGTACCCCGCCACACAGTGGCGCTTGACGTATTGAAGTTATTTTGCTCAGTTATCATTCTCTACTATTGAGTACGGTTAATTAGTTTTCCTCTCCTGCTCTCTTCATTTTAAACTATCTAAGCTTTTCTTATCCCCCACATTTCCTTTCTTTAGTTCTGTCTTCTTGAGTCATAGAGTCCTTTGTCCAATTATCCTGCTTCTGAATCTCTGTCCTACCATCATGATTGTGGACTTACGCTCCACGAAACTTTTGAAACCTACACTGCCTTCCCTCATCTATTCCACCCACTTTTTAGTAACAATTAATCACTCTTTACTGAATGTGATGACTCTTTACCCATTGAAGTAAGGGTGACACAACTTTCGTGCAGAACTATGACGAGAAAGGAGATGGGCATGATTTAAGCATTTCCCTTCACCTTAAATATTCACTTTTTAACTACACATTTTGCTTACGATATTTTAAGAATATTTCAAGGGGGCGAGTGTCTCCCCTGCCCCCCCACCCTTAATGAACCCCTGTTACTATATAGATATTAGTAAATTTTTCAAAATGTTAATGAACAAGTCCGATCCGAGTTTTTTGTTTTTTTTTGGGGGGGGGGGAAGTTCTCTTGTTGCAGTATTTAAAATTGTGAAGTATTATACTATTTTAACCCACATGGCTGAGAGTGTCTGTTGTTACATATAAAATCTTGTAATAGACTGAAAAACTATGTGACGAATAGTTGATTGTAACTTTGAGCTGACATTTGAAGGTGATTGTATCATTCATGTGAGAATTATTTTGCTTGGAGTAACTGACACGTGCTGTGTGTGTTTACTTGACACATCCTTTTTCTAAACATTCTACTGTGATGCACATGCTTGTATGAGAATGTATATATGCATTGATCAATGTTTCATGCATGATTTTATGATCGTAATATTCATACAATTAAACATCAGGGTTGTGGCAATTACAGGAGTAAAGTAATCAATTACAATTACAATTACTTTAAATTTTTGCTTCTCAATTACAATTTCTGGAAGGGCTACAGTATTATAACCTCTCCAGTGGCTGGTTGGCCCCCGCTAAGTCCTACTGGCGAAGTGGGTGTCAGTCTTTTCGCGTGACCTAAGCTTATAGCTGATGGCTGGTTGCGCCACAACTGAGAAGCTCAAGTCTACTACTAGGAAAGCCCAAAAGCGCACACTCCCCCCTTTTAACAACAAGTTGGGTATAGGATACTTAACGACAAAATAATAACGATTACAGGTTACTTATATGGAATGCACAATGATATAGAATGAGTGGGTAAGAGACCTATGAATAACATTATGTGTAAAGGGTTGACATAATGATTCACTCATGTATGCATGTATTGTTCTGTTCTTGGGTCTTCTTGCTAGACCTGAACATCCTCCGGGGGCAGAGTTGAATTTGTATTTGGTGTTGGCCGGGTGGAGTCTCGACGATCCCGGCCATCCTCCGGGGGAGGGGTGGAAACCTTAACTGGAACACAGGGGATGAGTCTGTTTACTGTCCGAGTGAGTGACTTCCCATGGCACAGTAGATCGACTGTTCGGACAACGTTATCTTTGCCCTGGTAGAGTTTGGTGATCTTTGCTAGTGGCCATGCTCGGTATGGAAGAGATTCATCTTTTATGAAGACTACATCTCCGACCTTCACGTTGGGTCTGGCAGTGTTCCATTTGGCTCTGTGATGCAGAGATTGAAGGTAGGACTTGGTCCAGCTACTCCAGAGGTCCTGGGAAATTCTCTGAGTCAATCTCCAACGTCGGAGTGTGGAGATCTTGGCATTCGATGTCGGCTTGCTGATTGGAGCTTTGATGGGGCGTCCGATAAGGAAGTGGCCTGGAGTCAGGACCAAATCCTCAGAGATGTCATCAGAGTGGATGGGGGTCAAGGGTGAAGAGTTCATGATGGCCTCAGCTTCTGTGAGTGTTGAGTAGATTTCATCATAGGTCATGACGTGTGGAGCCATTAACTTTCTGAGGAGAATCTTCATGCGACGAACTGCGTTTTCCCATAGTCCTCCGAAGTGAGGTGCTCGAGGTGGTATGTTATGCCACTGGGTCTGGGAGTTGGTGGCTAGTTGGCTGACGGCTTCCTGTGTTGCTTTCGATTTCAGTAGCTTGGTGAGCTCCTGGCAGTCGTTCTTGGCTCCAATGAAATTCGTCCCGTTGTCACTGTAGATGTGACTAGGTGTTCCCCGACGGTTCATGAAGCGTTTGAGAGTGGCAAGAAATTCGTCAGTGGATAGTCCCTTACAGAGATCGAAGTGAACTGCCTTGGTGGACATGCAGATGAATACTGCTATGTAGACCTTGAGTCTTGTGGCTTTCCTCAGCTTGTCTGATTTCATCTGTAGTGGCCCGGCGAAATCAATTCCAACTAGAGAGAAGGGTGGAGCAGGAGTAGTTCTGCTTGCGGGTAAGGTTCCCATCTGATATGAGAGTGTGTGAGCGTATGCCCTTTGACAGGTGGCACACGACTTGCTGATCGTCTTGGCGAAATTTCTCAATCCTGGGATAAAGAATTCCTCTGAGATAATTGCGATCAAGGCGGAAGTCCCGGGATGTCCATGCTTGATGTGGAGAGATGTGATCATTAATCTCGTGATGTGGTGTTTGATTGGCAGGAATGTGAGTTCTTTGGGCGTTCCCGATCTGTTGCGAACTCGACAGATGATTTTCAAAGTCCCTTGTTTGTCCATACGAAGTTGGAGTTTCGAGAGTTTGTGAGACTTTGGCAGATTGACTTTGGTTTTGACCGCTGACAATACCTCTGGATTCTGTTGTTGTTGAGCCATGTTGATTAACTTTGTCTTGGCTCCGGCAACATCTTCCCAGGCTAGGAAAGATGAGGTGCTGCTTGTAGAGAGAGATTTGGACGAAGCAATGTGTTCAGCAGCAGCTAACTTGGCGTTCTTCACGAATCGATAGATCCAGGCAACGATCCTGGAGAGCTTGAAGAAAGATGAAAATCGTGTGACGAACTCTGGCGTTGGAGACACGATAGAGAGACAGGTAGGCTTAGTCTCAGGAAGATTCTTAAGAGGAATTTTGAGAATCGGTGGCCATTTGACTGGAGGTAGAGTCAACCATGGAGGTCCCTCCCACCACAGCTTGGTGTTGATGAGTTCCGTTGCTGGCATTCCTCGACTCAAGAGATCTGCTGGGTTCTCCTTCGTTCTGACATGTCTCCAATGAGAAGGTGGCAGACGTCCGATGATATCAGATACTCGGTTGGAGACAAAGGTCTGCAGGCGGTGAGGGGGTGTGTTCAGCCAATGTAAGACAATGGCTGAGTCTGTCCAGGCGAAGGTCTGTGACGGCTCGATTGAGAGAAGTGATGAGACGTGTATGATCATCTTGGCGAGCAGATGGGCGGCAAGGAGCTCTGCTCTTGGGATGGTCATCTCTTTGAGAGGTAGAACTCTGGCTTTGGCCGTCACCAGAGTGATGACTGTCGAACCGTTGGCATGTACTTGCCGTAGGTAGATTGCAGCTCCATAGGCGAGCTTGGAGGCGTCCGAAAACCCGTGAAGAGCTCGAAATATGATGTCAGAATCTTGATGGCTATATCTCCGATTGATGGCAAATTCAGTGATCTTGGGAAGATGTGACATCCATTGCTCCCAAGTGGTCGCTATGTCGTCCGGAACTGGCTCGTCCCAGCTGAGTTTCCTCTTCCAGAGCGATTGCATCAATATCTTGGCTGGTATAATTGCCGGAGCAAACAGTCCAAGAATGTCGAAAACTTGAGCCGTGATGGAGGCGATCGTTTTCTTAGTGATGACTGTGGGCTTGTCTGGCGTGGGTGTGGAGACGTGGAGTCTGTCAGTTGCTGAATTCCAGTGGATACCGAGCGCTTTCTTAGAAATGTGAGGCGGTGACAATTCCAAGTCTTCCGTCTCTTTGAGTTCATCTGGAATGCGTTTGAGAAAATCTGACGAGTTGGACCTCCATTTACGCAGAGTCATGCCGGCGTTGGACAGCAGTTGAGAGAGTTGTTCTCTTCGTGTGGTGGCTTCTTCTTCGGAATCAGCTCCAGACAGTAAGTCATCTACGTAAAAATTGTGGCGAATCTGGTCAGCAGCATCAGGGTGAGAGGACTGTGAGTTGTCTGCGATCTGGCGTAGGGCTTGCGTTGCCAGGAATGGCGAACATGACACTCCAAAGGTGAGTCGAGTCATACGAAACTCTTGAAGATTTCCAGAGTCGCCCCTCATGAAAAATCTGTGTAAGTCTCTGTCCTCGGGGTGTAGCCAGATTTCCCTAAACATCTTAGAGATGTCTGCTGAGATTGCTATCCTGTGACTCCGAAACTTGATGAGGATGTCTGTCAGCAACGGGTATAGGTTGGGTCCAGTGAGCAAAGTATCATTCAGGGAGCTGCCAGAAGAGGTTCGGGCTGAGGCATCAAAGACTGCTCGACACTTAGTGGTGCTGGAGCTGTCCTTGAAAACTCCCTGGATCGGAAGATAATACTTTGTAGGAGATGAAAGTTGAGATGGTGGAATTCGTTCAGCATGTCCCAGGGCAATGTATTCCTGAAGAACTGCTTGGAACTCCTCGAGCTTGTTCTTCTTTCGAAGTGACGTCTCGTTGGCCAGGAAACGTTTGATGGCCTGTTGTCGAGATGCACCAAGGCTTGGTGCATCAGGCTTCTTGGGGAGCTTGACGATGAATCTCCCGTCGATAGCTGTTTGATGAGTCGTCCTGAAGTGCTGAATAGCCTGGTCATCTTCAGGTGACATGGTGGGTGCCTCAGGAACCTTGTCGGCATTCCAGAGGGCTTGGATGGCATTGTCTAGTTCTTCGTCTCTTGTCTGGACTAGAAAGGCAGGTGGCTTCTCGGTAGTTTTCAGTGGACCCGACACAGTCCAGCCAAAGATGGTTTTTGTCAGTCCAAGTTCCAGCTCTTTGTGGTCGATGGTCTGACTGGTGACACATTGTCGTCTGCTCTTGTTCCCGAGGATTATGTCGATTGGTCCTCCAAGGTCAGGGTCGGCTAAGGGTAGATCCTTGATGATGGGATCATTTGCTATCTGTTGCTGATTCCCCGGAATGGCAGAGGTGGGAATCTTCGACACCACAAAGCAATCAATGCTTATGGAAGTGGCAGGGTTGTTGGCTGGAGATAGGTTAACGTTCACTTTCTGAGTGCAGACAAAGTTCCCGTCAGCTCCAGAGAATGTGTTGTTGGCTGCTGATCGTTTGAGATGCAAGTGAGAGGCGAGGCATTCTGTGATGAATGATGCTCCCGAGCCGGAATCTAGCAGTACCCTGGATGTGGCATGTCTTGGGCCAGATGAAGCGAGAGCTAGGGCGGTGTCCACAAACTCCGTGTCATGGATGACCTTCGTCCCAACCACACAGGCTGATGTGGTGGCAGTGGTGGAATCTTCAGAGGATTTCTCCCTGTGGAGTATTGTATGGTGTTTCATGTGGCAGAGACGGCAGGAGAACTTCGATGGGCAGTTCTTCTGGGAGTGGCCTTCGGCTAGGCAATTGTTGCAGAGCTTCTTCTCCTTGACAAACTTGTTACGTCTGTCTATGTCCAGATCTGAGAAGGCAGGGCAACGACCCAAGGTATGGCGATCACCACAGTTAGGACACTTCAGGTTGTTTGGCTTCTTGTCCTTTTTGGCAGAGGAGACTTCTTGTTTGACAGCAGGCAGAGGTGTGGCTGAGGAGTTGTCAACAACATCCGGGGTGAGGAGCGGTTGGAGTTCGTCAACAAACTTTTGGAGGTCGTCGAGCGTTGGAAGATCACCTGAGGACTTAATATGGCGATCCCATTCTTCTCTGAGCTTGGAAGAGAATGACTTGCGGGAGAACTGCACCAAATACTGTGAGAGTGAGTCAGAAGTGATTGACCGAATGTGACGATAGGGTTTGAAGATTCTTTCGTGTAGACGAGAGAGTCCTCTAGCAGACATGTCGAATTTGTCTGGTTCGTTGATCGAGTTGACAAGTGTTGAATAAACAACATGGATACTGCCAAAGTGTTTACTGAGTGCCCGGATGGCACTGTCGAAGTCAGATCCTCCAGCGGAGTACTGATGTACGATGTCTCTTGCTTCTTTTGTGGTCATGGCGTTGACCAACAAAGTAGTTCGTTCCACTGAGGAGAGATGTTTACCCCGTTTGTCTAATACATTGTTAAACATGGATTGAAATGAGTGCCACGACAGAGGCTTCCCGTCGAACTTGGGAAGGTCTATCTTGAGAGCAGACTCGTATGAAGGTGGGTAGGTGGAAGGCGTAGGCATGGCTGCTTCCCCTGATTTCTCTTTCAGGGCATCGTAAATGCCCTTGGAGAGATCCTGTTCAGCGTCTTTGAGTCTACCCATCACAGGTATGATGCGAGCGTCTTTAGAGACGTCTGCAGCACTGACATAGAGCTTGTCAATGGCACTGCTGAACTCAGCCTTGCATCTGAGGTGGTAGCTCGAAGTGACGTCTGTACTGTTGCGCATCTCGTCCAATCGTCTGAAGAGAGCGTGGCATTGAACGTAGATGTGTCTGGCAAGAGTGGCTTGGCCTATTTCACGGCGGAGTTTGGCCTTGGCTTCCTCAAAGCGTTCCCCATCTTCCATTTCAGTTGTAAGGTCGTCGGGGTTGTCTGCTAGTAGGAATTCTATTCGAAATTGAATTGCAGATTCAATCTCGATCTGACGGAGGGCTTCCTTTTGATTATGTTCTAAATCAGCCATGTGGAGTTCGTCTAGCTCGGTGTGGAGAGAAGCTGTCACTTTCTTTTGAATCTTAGTGATCTGTCCTCTTCTAGTGGCTCTTTGCCTCTTCAGTTGTTCAACTGAATCGGTAGCCTCGATGGCACTCAATTCATCCATCTGGGAAGCAGGATGGAACACGAATGTCGGAGTTAAACTCGAAATGAAGGCGTTGGACGCACAGTGAATGTGTTGGAGCGAAGTGAAGGAGTAGAACTCGAAGTGAAGCGTTGAACGCGAAGTGGAGTAGTAAAACTCGGGGTACGACGTAGCAGTGTTGACTCTACGAAGCGATGGCTCAGAATGGGTCCGCACAGGCAATGAGCAAACTTAATCAAGGCAAACTGATTGCGGTGAAATCAGAGGTGAAATCGTATGCCAAGTCAAGAATTGCTCAGAGGAACGGATCGCCAAACTGGGAAGAGAAGTTGACTGTATGTTGTAGGCGGTGTAAGGGACCGTCGAATGTCCTGATAGCAGATCCGGCTCGAAGGACCAAAATGGAAGGGCTACAGTATTATAACCTCTCCAGTGGCTGGTTGGCCCCCGCTAAGTCCTACTGGCGAAGTGGGTGTCAGTCTTTTCGCGTGACCTAAGCTTATAGCTGATGGCTGGTTGCGCCACAACTGAGAAGCTCAAGTCTACTACTAGGAAAGCCCAAAAGCGCACACTCCCCCCTTTTAACAACAAGTTGGGTATAGGATACTTAACGACAAAATAATAACGATTACAGGTTACTTATATGGAATGCACAATGATATAGAATGAGTGGGTAAGAGACCTATGAATAACATTATGTGTAAAGGGTTGACATAATGATTCACTCATGTATGCATGTATTGTTCTGTTCTTGGGTCTTCTTGCTAGACCTGAACAATTTCAATTACCAATTACACCTTTAAGAACTAATTACAACAAATCTGTTAGCAATTACATACAATTACATCACATCGCCTCCTCAGGATAAGTGGTCATGTAATAGGGCCCACAAAGTTTGTAATTTTGTTTTAATTCATCAATTCTTCTTAAAAGAGAAAAGTTATTTCTATCTACATTAAAAATTATAAAACTGAGAATTCATTTTCTTGCTAGCAGCCATGTGCTTTAGAACTGACCCTTTACCAAAGTGGTCTTTGACCCCAACTACTTGCCAATTACAGGTATGCAATTACAATTACAATTACAATTACTGCAGATGGTGTAATGATTACAGCTAATTACAATTACCAATTGCAATTACCACAACACTGTTAAACATTCGCTGTGCTATATTTTCTCCAAAGTTCGAAGGGGGATTGGGGGATCCTAGGTTTAACCCCCTCGGTATGTTATAGCTAAGTTGTGCTGAAATAGCAGCTAGCATAAGGCAATTGTATGGGTGCACAATCTATGCTATTATCCTATTATTTGCATAGGCTGCAACAACTAGTGGAGTGAGATGACGTAAAATCTAAACTGCTGGAGCTGTTACTTTTGCATATGACATCAGAGGCAGAAGGAGTGGTGAAGAAATCTCATCAATGAAATATCCTGATTGGAAGTGGCAGTAGCTAAGGTATGTAAATGATTGGTAAAACAAGAGTATGGACTGGGTAAAGCGAGGCTATGGATTGGGTAAAGTGAGAGTATGAACTGGGTAAAGCGAGAGTATGGACTGGGTAAAGCTAGAGTATGGACTGGGTAAAGTGAGAGTATGGATTGGGTAAAGTGAGAGTATGGACTGGGAATAGCGAGAGTATGGATTGGGTAAAGTGAGAGTATGGACTGGGTATAGCGAGAGTATGGATTGGGTAAAGTGAGAGTATGGACTGGGTATAGCGAGAGTATGGATTGGGTAAAGTGAGAGTATGGACTGGGTATAGCGAGAGTATGGATTGGGTAAAGTGAGAGTATGGACTATAAAGCGAGGGTATGGATTGGGTAAAGTGAGAGTATGGACTGGGTATAGCGAGAGTATGGATTGGGTAAAGTGAGAGTATGGACTGGGTATAGCGAGAGTATGAATTGGGTAAAGTGAGAGTATGGACTGGGTATAGCGAGAGTATGGATTGGGTAAAGCGAGAGTATGGACTGGGTAAAGCGAGAGTATGGATTGGGTAAAGCGAGAGTGTGGACTCTGTAAAGCGAGAGTATGGATTGGGTAAAGCGAGAGTATGGACTGGGTAAAGCGAGAGTATGGACTGGGTAAAGCGAGAGTGTGGACTCTGTAAAGCGAGAGTATGGACTGGGTAAAGCGACAGTATGGTATGGACTGGGTAAAGCGAGAGTGTGGACTCTGTAAAGCGAGAGTATGGATTGGGTAAAGCGAGAGTGTGGACTCTGTAAAGCGAGAGTATAGATTGGGTAAAGTGAGAGTATGGACTGGGTAAAGTGAGAGTATGGATTTGGTAAAGCGAGAGTATGGATTGGGTAAAGTGAGTATGGATTGTGTAAAGCGAGAGTATGGATTGGGTAAAGAGAGATTATGGACTGGATAAAGTGAGAGTATGGACTGTGTAAAGCAAGAGTATGGATTGGGTAAAGCGAGAGTATGGATTGGGTAAAGCAAGAGTATGGATTGGGTAAAGCGAGTGTATGGACTCTGTAAAACAAGAGTATGGATTGGGTAAAGCGAAAGTATGGATTTGGTAAAGTATGAACTGGGTAAAGCGAGAGTATGGACTGTAAAGCGAGAGTATGGATTGAGTAAAGTGAGGGTATGGACTGGGTAAAACGAGAGTATGGATTGGGTAAAGCGAGAGTATGGATTTGGTGAAGCGAGAGTATGGATTTGGTAAAGTATGAACTGGGTAAAGCGAGAGTATGGATTGTAAAGCGAGTGTATAGATTGGGTAAAGTGAATGTATGGATTGGGTAAAGCGAGTGTATGGATTCGGTAAAGTGAGAGTATGGACTGGGTAAAGTGAGAGTATGGACTGTAAAGTGAGGGTATGGATTGGGTAAAGCGAGAGTATGGACTGGGTAAAGCGAGAGTATGGATTGGATAAAGCGAGAGTATGGATTGGGTAAAGTGAGAGTATGGATTGGGTAAAGCGAGAGTATGGATTGGGTAAAGCAAGAGTATGCATTGGGTAAAGTGAGAGTATGGATTGGGTAAAGTGAGAGTATGGACTGGGTAAAGTGAGAGTATGGACTGGGTAAAGTGAGAGTATGGATTGGGTAAAGCGAGAGTATGGACTGGGTAAAGC
>WLWD01003202.1_pt1 | contig 64427 bp, 38 predicted proteins | sample 6712731 | NCBI WGS metagenome assembly WLWD01 (sample SAMN12718690, study PRJNA576275) | sponge metagenome | isolation source: marine sponge | host: Mycale hentscheli | place: New Zealand: South Island, Marlborough, Capsize Point | collected 2014-11-01
CATGCACCTACAAGAGGGACAGGTGGACATCCCGTGGAATGTCCCATGATCCCATGAGATCCTGGGATTGGATGGACAGTGGGACAAACACATGCACCTACAAGAGGGTCAGGTGGACATCCCGTGGAATGTCCCATGATCCCATGAGATCCTGGGATTGGATGGACAGTGGGACAAACACATGCACCTACAAGAGGGTCAGGTGGACATCCCGTGGAATGTCCTATGGTCCCATGTATGAGTGAGAGGGACAGGTGGACATCCTATGGAATGTCCTATGGTCCCATGTATGAGTGAGAGGCACAGGTGGACATCCTATGGAATGTCCTATGGTCCCATGCATGAGTGAGAGGGACAGGTGGACATCCTATGGAATGTCCCACAATCCCATGGGACCGTGGGATGGGATGGACATTTTACGGCATTTCTGGACAGCACTCAGATATCCCCACCCGCCTGAGGAAAATATTCCAAACCCCAACCGTCTGCAGACAACCGGCGCTTCTTGCTACAGCAGAGGAGGCCAGCAACTGAGGAGGCCAGCAACTTGACCTTGCCACAGCAGAGGATCATTCGGTCGACGGATTAACTCGAGACAAGGACCCCCATATCTTGTCGGAACAGTTTGAACTGAGTGTGGCGTGCTTTTTTTTTCTGAAGTGTGAAATTGAGGTCTTGTGTTATTTTTGTAATTTATCTATTGTACTAGCCTTCCAGTTGTGTCATTTATTTTTATATTCTTTGTGTGCTGTTGTCTGTAGGAGTTTGACGGACGTCTGGGTCACCGACTCATGTCAGAGCCCGGACAAGTGGAAGAGAGGAAGAAGGCGGCCACAAGAAGGTTGCCAGCTGTTGCGACTGGCGATCAGCCCTACCGTCCCTCACATAGGCTGACTGCCTCTGGGAGGTCCCCCTACCCTACGCGCCCCGCTGACGTGTCGTACACGGAACAGGTACTCTCGGAAGAGGAAGGTGAGGTGGGAGAAGTAGAGGAAGCGGTGGCGGTAGATCAGAGGAAGGTGGTAGCTGGGCGGAAGAAGATGGCTAGAAGGTCTGAGGAAGTTGATTTGGCTAGTCTCATGAAGATGATGATAGACAGAGATGAGAAGTGGCGAGAGCGAGACGAGAAGAGGAGGCAGGATGGTGAGGACAGGAAAAGGGAGGAGGAAGCTGCGAGAGAGAAGAAAAGGGAAGAGGATGAAGCTAAGAGACAGAAGGAAAGGGATGCGGATTTAAGATCTTTGGAGGAGAGGTTGAGACAGGAGGAAGAAAATAGGCAGAAACGAAGGGATGAGGCGTATACTAGGTGTAGGGATGAAGATGATAGAAGGAGGAGAGATGAACTTCAATGGAGAAGGGATGAGGAAGATAGGAGGAAGACTAGAAGAGAGGAGGAAGATAAGGCTAGGGAGAAGAAGGAATTATTGCAGAAGTTGAAGGGGTTAGGTGTGTATAAGGATGGGAGTGAGCTGGGAGCTTACTTAGAGAAATTTGAAAGAATAATGAGAGAGGGTGAGATTGAGGACAAGTTTTGGGCGGAGAGGCTATATCCTAGGCTACCTGAACGACTGTGCGTGAGGGTGGCTCAGTTAAGGGATGATGGGTCAGTGTATGCGGAGGTGAAGGGAGTGTTGTTGAAGGCGGCGGGTGAAACTGCCATCACTTATGGCAATCAGCTATTCGATGCCACGAGTGAGACGTTTAAGGGAATGAGTGCGAGTGGTATTGTCGAGTGGATGCAAAGAACTGTAAAGGGTACTTGTCAGGGGTGCAAGAACTTAGAGGAGGGAGTTCTGGCCATTGCCATGGCGTTGACCAGAAGAGTACTCCCCCAGAGTGAGAAGATGTTCCTAGAGAATAGGGTTGTTAAGAATTGGGGAGATTACAGGGAAGCTCTAGAAGACTGGATGGCAGGGAGGCAGAAAGGAAATTATTTCAAACCGTTAGGTGGTAGTTTTGTTGAAAGCAATAGAGGAATTAAGAGTGGTTATGGGCGCGATTTTGGGAGTGTGAGTGGTGAAAGGAGTAATAGTAGTGGAGAGAGAGTGAGTAGTGGAGGAGTCGGTAGCTACGTCACATGCTTTAACTGTGGCGAGAAGGGCCATAGGGGGCTAGTGAATGTAAGAAGAGTAGTGCGAGACCCGGTGGGAGTGGTTATGCGCCCAGGGTTGTTACCTGCTATAATTGTGGGAAGGTAGGCCATAGGAGTCCAGAGTGTACAGTCAAGAAGGGTGTGGTTTCTGTAAAGAAAGAGGGAGTACCGAGGAAGATGTCGGTTCTGATAAACGAGAGCAAGTCAGGAAAATCGGGAAATGTGGCTATGGGGTTAGTCAATGGAACTAAGACTGAGGTTTTGATCGATTCTGGGGCAGAGTTGGGGTCTGTACCCAAGGCATTAGTGCCAGAGCAAGTTGTGCTATGTAGTGATGTGTTAGTAAAAGGTTATGGTGGGAGTGAGAAGAGCTGTAAGAGCTTCATGAGCGAGTTTATAATTGGAGGTTATAGGAAAGCGGTTAGGGCAATCATAGACGAGAGTGAGATGCCGGGAGTGTCGTGTATTGTTCCTTTCTCGTTGACAAATGGGGAGGAGTCTGAAGCCTATAAGTGTGCTATTCAGGACTATGTGTCTGGTGAGAATGTGAACATGAATGTTCTGACTAGGAGTATGGTCAGGAAGGAGGAGGAGTTAGATAAGAGTGAGGAGAATGTAAGTGTGAACGACTTGTGGAGTGTGGTCACTCCTGAGAGTGGGAGTGGTAGTGTACTGGAAACGGTGCAGGGAGCGAGTAGCCAGCCCGAACCCTTAATTATGCCTGAAGATGTGAGTAAGATGGGGGAGGGACATGGGGTGGATGAGGTGGAGGCTATGCCGAAACCAGTCGAGCCCCAGGCGACAGCAAGTGTAGTGTCAAGCGCTAGTGAAAGTGTGAGTGAGTCGGAATCCCCTTGAGGAGTTGTTACAATTGAGTGGCGAGGAGGCTAGGTTATGTGAGTTAGCCAGTGAGATTGGCCCTGTGAAGGAGGGGTCAGATGGGGTGGAGTTCAGGAATGAGTTGTTGAAAAATGAGAGTTTGAAAGATTGGCGAAAACTGGGTAAAAGAAATGAGAGGGGATTTAAGTGCCATGATTGCGAGATATTTTGTTTGGCCTGGAATGGCGAGAGACATCATTGTACTAGCTGTGTGGTATGCCAGAGAAGAAGTAAACATAAGCCCAGACGTGCTCCAGCTGTGGAGAGACCAGTGTTGATTGAGCCCTTTGAGTTGGTTGCGATCGATCTTGTAGACCCTTTGCCTAAGGTAAGGGTGGGTGTAGATACCTACTGACGTACGTGTGTCTAGCCACTAAGTGGCCTGAAGCAGTGTCTCTGAGAAGTATAACGGCTAAGGCTATGGTTAAAGGGTTGTGGTCCATCTTCTCGAGGACCTCAATACCTGAGAGAATACTGAGTGATCAAGGGAGCCAGTTCTGTGGGAAGGTAGTTAGGCAGTTGTGTGAAATGCTGGGAATCCAGAAGGTGAGAACGTCTCCATATCATCCAGAGAGTAATGGCGCCGTTGAACGGATGCATGGCACCTTTAAAGCTATATTGGGAAAGTGTGTGAGTGATAGGGTTGACTGGGTTGGTCAAATCAGTTTTGTTTTGTTTGTGTTGCGGCAGATGCCACACGCAGATTCGGGATTTAGTCCCTTTGATTTAGTTTATGGCTTCCATGTGAGGACACCGTTAGATGCCCTGTATCATGGGTTATATGAAAGGGAGAACGAGAAGTTGGGTGTTTGTGATTGGGTGATTACTGTTGCAGAGACTTGAGAGGATGAGAGACTGTGCGGCTCTTAAGAGTGCGAAAGGACGTGAATCCATAATGCTGTATTTAAATAGGGGAACCAAGTTAAGAGTGTTTAAGGTGGGTGAGTTAGTGAGTTAGTGTTATACTGTGTTCCAGGGATGACTTGTAAACTAGCCGATTCCTGGGAGGGACCATATAAAGTTTTAGAGAGGAAGGAAGAGGTTAATTATAGGATTGGTAAGGTGGGTACAGAGAGGCATGTAAGGTGGTCCACGTTTAACTGTCTTAAGGTTTATAAGGAGAGATTTGAGATGTATAGGTTGGATGTTGTATTAGATGAGCAGAATGATATGGGTTGCGTTTTAAATGGTATTTGTGATGGGTATAATGAGAATGAGATGACTAAGGTGTTAGATGAGTTTGAGGAATTGCATAGTTATTGGGGAGCTGAAAATCTAGCTCCCTACATTTAGAAAAACCACCTTACCTCCTCGTCAACTATTTAACTATAGCAAGTAATGTCCCCTTTAACAACTCATGTCCCTTTTAACAATCTAGTTAAGCCTCTGTAACTTCAAAGATGCACATTGAATGTACTACATTGTGCCTAACACCTCTATCTGTTTCCAAGCAGGCAGTTGACACAATTTATTTCAGGAGGCAAGGGGAGAGGAGAGGAGGAGGCTTTTGCCCTCAATTCAGGGTGCAGTACCACCTGCAACTGCAGCACTAAACCACAGATGGAGGAGTTATGCTATGTATTTATTTCTCGTTTTCTGTTCAATGTACGCTTACTTTGTTGTTGCAGTTGAAACAGACACCAACAGACCGCTCTTATAAACCAAGTTTCAAGAAAAAAGACCCAACCAGGAACTGAGAAACACCAGTACAAATATTACGGCTATTCAGTGAAATTCAGGGGCGACCGTTGCAGTTACGACTCAAAAATGTTCCCCCAGCGATATACTATGGGCTTCCCAACAACATTACAATGCCATATTTTTATATTAGTATTTATTTTCCATTTTTATAAATATTCTTATATTACTTTTTTTTGTATCCTATTAAAAACAACAACTCAGTGTAATGTTGTTGTTTTTTAATGTGGCGTGTACCCTGTGTACAAATATGAGTTCATTCTGGCCTTCCAATACGTCTGAATTTCAATTTTAGATACCGAAGCTAATTCATATTCATTTGATTCTTCGACCCTGCCCCCACTCTGAGCGTGCAATTTATTGTGGACAAAATTCCGGATGGTGATGGCTCTAATTAGAAGTGGTAAACAAACACTGAAGGAAAGTTACTGTGCAAGTGAGCCCGGCGCGGAAGAGTAGAATACTTCTGGAATGTACTGGAGGGTCCTAGACGATGAAGAAGCGGTGGTGTATTAATGAAGCCTGGAGTCACTAGTTTAGAATAGATATATCATGGCTCACAGCTGCAGGATAATCTGCTTGGGTGTCTTTGGAGAGCTTGACAATTGGTGAAGAGGGTGGAAGTTATAAGCAGTTTCAGTGTGTTAACTTCAACTTCTCAGGAGTTTTTTGGTAATTTTTTTCCATTCCTGTTACTGTTGTTAAAGATGAATAATATATATGATAATGAATGTGAATTATTACATTTGTTATTTATTTTATTTATTCACTAATTTAAAATTTTATTTCTAATATTTTATATTTATCATTTCGGCTATTTATTATCAATTATTATTAATTATATATTTAAAATAAACCTGTATCAAATTTTAGATCATAGTACTTAGTCTAATCTACCTCACAGGAGAAAAAGGTGCTCGCATGCTCTTCATAGAAATAGGTGGGCTCCCATATCTCAAGAGAAGACGCAACCTTACGGGCAGGTTTTGTGGTATTCTACTGAATAACTTGATTACCACAGGTTCTGGGTTGATACTGCACCCTTTAAGATCCAGTTTGCCTCCCTAAGATTTGGATGATAGTGTTTACTGCGAATCTTGACTATAACTTATCTTAATTAAAATTTAACTCTACACTTGTCGACCAGGGCTAGCTAGGCTCGGATAAGTGTGATAGTAGCTAAGGTTGGGGCAGAAATCGTCACAGTGGAGTACACAGAAAGTTGTGGTAAGTATACATTACCACAAAACCTCGTGGAATTTTTTTGCTATGAATTTATTTTTATCCTTCTGTAATAGTGAGTGGGTCTAGAAAAAGGGACCTTATGATGCAAAGGAAAAAAATTGAGTTTTTTAAGCTATCAGTAAGCTACACTTCACCTCCACTTAATGCAAAAATACTGGGGGGTAAACCTTCAAAGCAGAGAACTGGCAGTTGAACTGGGCTGTATTCAGCAAAGCAATTGAACCAGAAATCGAGAAAACATATTTGAATTGTCACTTCCAGTATAATTGACATTCCGTTTACTTACCCGCGTAACGAATATAACCAAATCTTGCAGCCGCATGACGTTGACAGAGTGAATGAATGAACGAATGACAAGATGATGACTGTAACCCCTCAAGAGCACACTGAAGGTTAGCTAACACAGAAAGTCCCTTTCATTATTCAGTGCCATTAGTATGAATGAGAGTAGTGTGGATGAGGTAATTTAGCTGCTTGCTCTGAGGTAATAGTGCCCAATTCAGCATCACATCTTTGAATGGAAGTGTTAATAGATGTTACATTAACCACTCATTTATACTGTCAACCACTACACTTGTCAGGTTTCCATGGACTACTCACTGAATTCATACTAATGAAACACAAAAACTCTTGCTACAAGATGTGCTCCTTGACCATGTTACACAACACATGCACACACATGCACCATTCAGACAGCCCTAACACAAGTATTGTGTGCTTGCCTTCTGAGTATTCATGTCCTTAGCAACCTCCATTGATGGTTCTCATGTCATCTCTGCAACACATAGAGATATTAAATAGTCAATTATATCTTACAATCAGTGACAAAATTTCACTTCTATACCAAGTTGTGGCGAAACACATTGAATTTTCAGTAAATTAGTAATTCGCACTTTATATCTTAAAATCTCAATTTCTTAAAGTGAGGCTGCTAACTCCACCCAAAAAATATATTCCTTCACACACTTGGGGAGGTTGAGTACTACACAAATACAACTAGCTACTGTTTGAAACCAAACACAACAAGAACCTCCCACAGTAAAAAGTGAGCTAATTCTTAAAATGTAAAATAAAATCTTATGTATATAGATAATATTGTACCATAGTAAGTTCAAACCTCCCAATCAAATTGCTCAAAATGCGGTGAATATATTTCATGTATACCTCATAGGCAGCGTATTTTTGCCCCTAGCTTCTTTAAACGGTCCAATTAAATTTACGATTGGTTGCATTTCCTATGGCCTAAAGCCATGGTACCAGTCAGCTGCACCACTCGGTACGGTCCGTACGGAACTTACACTATCCTCGGGCCTTCAGCTCTCGGTTGTGTAAATCCCGTAATTACCTTTACCTCACGATGTAACCTATACTTATTTCCAATGCAAAAATTGCACACAATATAAGAAAAATAAGGAAGGAGTTCTGAGGATGATTCACATCTTGTGACTTTGTGGGACCTTAACCCTCTCGTTCCTGAATTGTTTTGACGCGCGCGGAAAAATCTAATTTTCTACCGCGGAATAGAGCATTGCCGTTTTATTTTTTTAACTCGATGCTGGCTGGGAAAACCCCATAGCAACCATATATCACTAAATAGACAAAGAGTTTGGGATTCCCCTCATTTTTTGATTGAGAAAATTGAATAATATTTAAGCCATCTACTAATATTTCAAAAAAAAAAAAATTTTCCCCCCAAAAAATCCACTTTTCCCATCAATAAAAAAATAAAATAAAATAGAAATAATATTGTTTGATGCATTATATACCAATATTATATTAGTTCAACAATAAAATATGTTGTTTGTTGTGTGTGGTGCTGATTGTGATCATGTAGGAGACATCTATGAGTGTCCACAAGGAACGTATGCCATCGGACGTCGAGCTCCACTACAAAACAATTTCATATACACAAAAAACACAAACAACAAAGATATTTGTAATACAAACAACAAATTATTCATGATCCTATATAATTGCAACTTATGATGTATGCGGCTTCATACAGCATTTTTGTTTGGGGTGGGGCTCCGAGTGTACTTTGCCACACCCATTTTTTGGAACCTACACTACTTTGATGCACATCTTTGCATACGAGTCTATACTTCACACTGATGATCAGTGTTCGGTCCTATGCACTAAATGGCTCAGTTATGATAGGAACATAATAGGATACAATATCAGACTAAAAATAAATGCTTCCTAAATGTTCATTTCTATTCAACTCCCAAAATTCTAGGGGGGAACCCAGCCATGCCTCCCACTGTATGAACCCTGGTATGTATACTCCACACTGTACATGAGAGAAACATGTATTGAGAAAGTGTACTTTGAAAATGAAAAGCAGTACAAGCACACACGTGGAATTCAACTTACCCAGCATGGATGGTGTCACAGACTGAACGATCCCTCCCATAGGATCCGGAACCTCCATACAATACCAAAAAAACACAAGACAACAATGACATTTGTAACATAACAGCTGGCCTCGCTGAATTGAGCCCCCCCTCCCCCGTCATTACTTTTCACTGACATTCTTGTACCATAACCCCCCCTCCCCCGTCATTACTTTTCACTGACATTCTTGTACCATAACCCCCCAAATATCAGTAAGTTGAAAAAATGAAATTCAACTTACCAGGCATGGATAATGTCACAGACCGAAAAAGACCACCGAGTTCGTTCTCTCTCAGGTTGGATCCGGAAACGCCACATACTGTTTGTTCATGGTTGCTCTCTCTCTCTTTCCACAAATGCACGCACACACATACACACACACACACACACACAAGAAAAAAGAAGCTACAGGTGAATACAGATCATAAAAATAAATGTATATTTTATTATACATAAATTGACTGGTGTACACACCACACCCACACACACATGGAATGCAACTTACATGGGCATAGTAGTCAAGATCCAAAAAGATCCAGAGTTCCCTCCCAGGTTGTATACGGAAGTGCCACATACTGTTTGTCCACGGATGCTCTCTCTCATTCCACAAATGCACACACACACACACACACTAGAAAAAAGAAGATACAGGTGAATACAGATCATAAAAATAAATGTATAATATAAATTGACTGGTGTACACACACACACACATACATGAAATTCAACTTACATGGGCATAGTAGCCCCGATTGGAAAAGACCCCCCCCCCCCACCCCGAGTTCGTTCCCTCCCCGGTTAGATCTGGAAGCGCCAGAATAACATTTCAACTCCACGCACACACATATACATCGAGTGTGAAGCTCCACTACAACACCACAAAAACACAGACAACTACAACAACAATAACAATACATATTACAACTTTTGGGATGTTCAGGGAGGGGGAGGGGGGGGGGGAGCAGCCACAAATAACAAAGTCTGTGGTCCTTTACACAAAAGATTATGGAATATCAATGGGTGTGTTGTCATCTTTCTTCCACTCTCCCCCTACCTCATCCATCCGACTCTTGTTCTTCAATTCCCGCCTTCTCCGACCGCGAGGACGTCCAGAACTCGGAGCAGGAGGAGCCACTTCCTCTTCTTCATCACTGGAACCTGCTGCCTATTCGTGTTTCATCATTGGAAGACTCAGGTCCGGTATCCTCTCCTTCATCAGTGGAAGACTCTGCTCCTGTTGCCTCATCTGCGTAATCGGAGTCGGTGACTGCATTCACATCTGGTCCTAGTAGTATATGTGGTAAAAACTTTTTTAATTTTTTTGAAAATTTGAATTTGTTCAAAAAACCACAAGCCACTTTCAAATCTCAAAACTCAATGAAATATATATATATATTATAGCTAAACAGCTTACTCTATCTCAATATAGCTATAAATAAGTCCTTTCCACAACAGAAGCTTGATATTTTTCAAGAGAAAGACAAGAGAAAGACAAGCTTACCTCGATCATCTTCTTGACTCCCATTTTCAGTATCAGAGTTGACGGGGTCTGGTCCACCAACCCTGATACAGGGCCTCCTATAGCCCTAGATGTCGTCTCCCTTCTCTCCGCTTGATCCTGAGTCGCTAGAGTCAACATCAAGCAAGTCCAAAAACTTGCACCCCATTGTAACTTCTAGACGCCATCTTCCAAAAAATGACTTTGAAAAAAATTTTTTTTTGCATAGTTACCGAGGTCACACGACACGCTCACTTTTTTCCTATGATGTAATAAGCATTACCTAAGACTGTACGTAACAGGGAGGTCCCCAGTTGAACTGGCGATTTTATAAAAAATGGAGAAGACAGTAAGTCAAACCGCAAAGTCTTGGTCGGCAAAGAAGCGGTTGTTTCAATGTGTTATGGAAGGCTACTGAGCTCAAGCAATTTTTTGCTGCTTCTACAAAGCTCTGGAGATGACTGGATCCATAAATGAAGCTGCTGTGAAGACGGTAACTTTTTTTAAAATTCGACGGAGAACCGATGTTTTGTTTTTTTGCCGAGGAAGAAATAAACGCAACTGCTGTGAGGTACTGTCGAAGCAGTCCTGGCTGAAAGCTATTTTAGATGCTTCTCCAATGCATTGGGCACCTGTGTATGCAATCTGAAGGTTCTAGCAATAAAGTAACTATTTTTAAAAATTCGGAGAAGTCAATCGGTCTTAACCCGCTTTAAAGCGGGATCCGGAACGAAAGGGTTAATCTACACTTATGTAAAGCTAGATTATTCACAACCTCTATGTCTACCATTGAGCTAACATTTTACAATCAGGGAAATATTTTGAGCAAATCAATAAAATTCTAATTTGAAGGGGGCATAATGGAAATTGAGGGAGTCATCTGTATGAGTAATAACACGGGAAACCGTTCTGTTCGGGATTAATTGTACGAGTAACGCGATTGAAATAGCATGAGGTGAAGCCAAGTGATATTTCAATTGCTTTATGAGTGCTACTGATCCCCAGTAGCACAGGTTACCCATGCTATCACTCATTAATAGTAGGTCAGGTCAGTTTTTGTTTTGTTTCGTTTTCAACCTACGGCCCCTTCTAATCTGTTGAAAAACATTCCGTCTAATACGGGTAGAGCTTCTGTGGTAAAGAATGACATTGTCTCCAACTAGAAACAACTTGAACTCTACGTTTCCAAGATTAATGCTGCATGCGTGCGCACTCACCCGTACTATTTCACTTAGCTACCATGGTATTTCACTTAGTTTCCACTTAGTTTATGTGCTATTTCACTCAGTTACATGCTATTCCACTGTCCCAGTGTGATTTCAACTGAATAACGATTTTTCCCATATAGTTTGGAATGGGAAATTCATGTGCCACACTATTAAGAATGAAATAGTTTTTAAAAAAATTTTTTTTTGCTTTACAGGGTGGGGGGAAGCCCAAATGGTCTAGAAAAACTCAGAACAAAATGAAAATAACTGCAGGAATAACAAAAGATCTGGCCTAAATAACGTAAATAAACGATCCACAATATACTAGCTCAAGCTATATTTCAACTATTAACTAGTTTCTTAAACACGAAGGTGTCGTATAAAAGGGGGGTAGCCAGGGACATATTTCGCGATAAGTGGAAAATGGGCGCTGATAGTTTTTGTCACCGACTCCCCTTTAGTAGCATTACAGCAACTTAGCGCACACAAAAGCTTGGAAACAAAGTCATGAGCATCTTAGAAGACGAAATAAAATAAAAAACAAGGGAAAAAACAAGAACAAATGGCGGGATCTAAATAGAAATGAAAAAGTACTGTTTGCCATTGACGCAGCTAATTCAACTGCAAAAGATATACAGCGTGCTGTCAGAGTTCTCCAAGATACTATCCTGAGGGTTCATCTTCAATCAAAAAATACTTTGGTACATACACATGGCATTGATAGATGGACTTGAGTATTACTCGCAAAAATGATTACATATAGCTGTTTTTTAGTTAGGGCACTTGTTGTAAACATGGTGTGGATTGACTTGAAAGGATAGTGAGCTACGTATAATGGAGGGTTCTCTTGACTTTATTTTAATTTGAATAGGAGCTAGAGGTAAAAGGGCATGCCTGGGATTCTTCCATTTATACCCGGACCTCCGAAAGGAGTTCAGAATGTGGTATACGAGGCCACAGATTTCCCGTACGAAGAATAGCATTGAATTATAAAAAACGACCTCTACGTTTAACAGGTCACTTGAATCCATAATAATAAAATTAGCAGGTAAAGGATAATCACCAGGACTATGATATGACAATTAGCAGGTGAATGACATTGACAGCAAGATTAAGTTAAATCTTGCAGCTTAAACTAAACTGGTCATTAGATAAAATACTCTATAGAATTTGATAAATATACTGATGACTCATGTAGAGATCTGGCCAACAAATACACATCCATAAAGCCAGTAAGTAGCTTCTTACCCAGTAGGAGCTCATGACAACAGAATGAGACGTGAAATTCGTTGCTTATTATCCATACTGAATTAGACTCCTACATCACAAATAGTAAATATTCAATAACTATTGGTGAGCTTAGCAAAAAAAAAAAAAAAAAAAAAAAAAAAAAAAAAAAAAAAAAAAAAAAAAAAAAAAAAAAAAAAAAACCTAGCTATTATATAACTGAAGCACCTACTCATGAACCCTCAGCACTACTATGCACTAACTAGCTTCTACAAAATCATTTCTCAGGCCACAAGAATAATAATATATTTGGCTATTCCTAGTCAAGTATCAATACTGCTCCAGCAATGAAACTGGTAGATGTAAATGTTATCTTCATAAGGAGTAGCTAAATGCAGGAACGAACACAAAGCCAACCAGAACCTCAGGTACGCCTAATGGTTATCATCACATATGCTTGAGGCTTGTGAGCAGACAAGAAATTAGTAAATTAACACTGGTGGACATTACAGATGAATGGAGCATAAACCACTGCCTCAAATCTCTGCAAAAGGCTTAGGAAGTCTAACACAAGTTTTCAATAGAACACTCACAACACCACTGAACTGATACATGTGCCTTTACCATGTGACAACAGTCAATCCTGAACAGTATAATACCATGCAACTGATACATATGGTGCCATATGTAATAACCAAGTCAAGCCTTCACCTGTACCATATCTATAATGACTTATAATAAAACCAGCAACCTGTTTTGTTTTTGTTTTTTCATTTTAAGGCCATATAAACACAATGTGTCTCCTGTTATTCCTCTCACCCTACATAATAGCAACTCAAAGGTCACACAGATGTGACGTAATTAGTTATGTACTGGTCATGATCATAAAATCTTCCAATCACCTCAAACATAACTACACGAAACTAAAACAAAGGGACCACATACCTTCACAATTGAGGCTTACGTCTTACTTATAGGGCTCACAAGTAGTCTCTAGACTGAGTGTGTGCACACACTTACCCTATGCTACCTCCTCAGAAATAATGATAAACTCTATTTCCCAAAATCTGGTCCATCTGTCCAATAGCATATGGTAGTACAGCTGGGAGATATACCGATATTATCATTGCACTTTGACAAAAGCTCTATACCATAGAGACAATGTTTCAATTGTAGTCACACGGTATTACCGGTTTCTCACCAAACGTTAACACAGGTCACAAAATTAATGTGGGAGCATCATGGCAAGACAATTATGAGGTACAGCTGCCTTTGTTGGCTGTAAACTGGAATGTAGTTAATACCGACTATTTTGTACAACGACTATTTTGTACAACACCGTACTATGTATATCGAGTGCATGTAACCACCGAGCGTGCACTTGATTTACGCATGCCGTTTAAATTCCGGATTTGGGCAGGTGTTTTTGTTCTAAATGGTGCGCAACAATAACTGAGTTGCAAAAACGCAGAAAAAGAATGCCACAGCAGTAAATCAACAGTTAATTGTCAGTAATCTCCAAAATCAGAGCGTGACAGACTGACAGACAGACAGACAGGATGACTACTATAACCCTCTCATGCATGAGCGCTGAGGGTTAATCACCATCATTTGCAGACCAACACAACCCACATACTCTATTATATACATTACACACACAGCTCTATGTCCTTAGACCATAATTCATTGTAATTAAATGCATTTTGATAGCAGACTGAAATTTAAACCTTTGTGGGTCATGATCATTGATCATAAATCACATACATACCTGGGTACACCTCCTGACACATCTCACTTCAATGAATTGAATTGTGTATGTAGTGGAGAAAGTGTAGTTACAGTGTCAACTTCACAAAATAAATTACAGCTGCTCAGTCCAGGTACAAGCCACCACATCTAACCACATGCATCATATACAGCTCAGAGACTGAACTCTGTCTGTAACACAATGCATGCACACACTGCAACTATTGAAGGTGTAAAAACATTAGTGTACCAAACAAATAATAAAAAAACATTACTTGCTGACAGACCTCTTCCTCATTATGGAATGAAGTCTTAGTTTATTTTAGGCCAAACAAACAAAATACCTTGTTTCTCATCTGCACCTTCCTGGGTGAGCCCACTGCTTTAACCACACCCCTACTACCTCATACTTGTTATATACCATTTCAATATTTTTCCTATAGGTCAACTACATTATCGCAATTTCCAATATAGTTGATGAGAAACAAGAAATGTGGTTTCAATTCACACTATAATTTAGTACACCATCAGGCCAGCTATACATTGCACAAATGAAGACATGCTACAGGTGCATTTAAGAGGCTTTGGATTCATCTAAAGGAAGGTGAGTGGCTACAACTTGTGAAGAATAAAAGTGATCTATATCAAAAATTGTAAACACTATTCCTAAAGAATATTTCAAGTTATGTAATACGCAATCACAAAATGAAATAAAAATCGCTTGGAAGTCTACACTACAATACAGGCTTCCATACTTACAGCAGCTTGCAAGTGGTTTTTTCCTTCATTTTTCTTCTTTTCTTAATACTTATAGCAGATACAGGTAGAATAAGACCATCTTGGTATTTGGCAAAACTAAATAAAAATAGTTATTCTTATTACTAATGTTTAACTGGCTAGTCAATAATTCAGTCGCTATATGGAGTAAATCATCAGATATTTCTGTGATCTTAATTTTTTTACCTCATCATTTTAAACTAGAAATAAGTTTACTTTAGCATCCTTAAGCTCTACTACACTTCAATATCACTTGAGTGGGATAGACTAAGATAGGTTTCACTTAGTGTCAATCTAAATTACTATTTTTAAGAAACATTTCATGTTGTGTGTGTGGTCCTATAAAATGAGACCATACACACTATACACATAATTAAACGTAAGTGCAACTAGAAAACTAAACACTACTAATCTCTTTGCTACATCACCTATCCAAATAATAAAGAAAGCTCAGGGTACAAAATTTTACTATTATTAGCAAGAGCCAAAGTAACACTAATGCTGTACAGTCACTAGTCTCACAAGAGCTAGTTTGTATGCAGTTTCAAACTCCCCACGAAACCCCTAACCTTCTTCTAGCGTTGCTATCGCAGTCTCTTTCATATTCACCAGACACTCCTAGCATCAAACTCCATCCAGAGCGCACGCGGTAGCAAAAGCATGGCCAATCTCAGAAGGCGTGGACTGTTGCTATAGTTACAGTTACTTAAAAAAAAAACAATCGGAAAGTTCGCTGATGTTTCGTAAGTGGGACAGTATTAAGCTCGTTAGCTTTTTTGGGGGGGGGAGAGAGAAACTGTGAGACTGCAGACATATATGTATATATAATATATATTGCCCTCTCTCAAGATAAAGCATCTTTAAAGTGTTCTGATAAACCCTTCATTATCTCTTATAAATATTCATGCAAATGTCTCCTCTTGGGACTCATGGGCTGAGCTGCAAGTTCAGTGTAGGCAGACATTCTAAGTAAACTGTTTTAAATGATATCATCCACCTGCTTAGTCAGCTGCTAAAGTCCCCTCTAGATTGAAACCTCCTGGCTTTTCCAGATCCAATGGTAAATGACCGAATTGCATGATTTTAGTGCCATGGAATGCTGGAAGACCTTTTGTATAGGATGATGCCACCTGTCCAGACACTAGGCAGATGTGTCTCTGGCAACTGGTGAACTATGTGGTACTAGCTACTTCCTTCAGAAACTCTCAGTGGCAGTTCAGCTGGGAATGCCGCAGCCGTTTTGGGTTGTGCCTATCCATCCTTGGATTTTTAATAATTTAAAAATGGTTATTATTATTATTATTTTATTATTATTTATTAATATTTGATAATTGTTACTAATGTTAGCTTCTTAAATAAAGTTAAAAGTTTGTTTGATATAGTTTTTAGTGATTGATATAGTGAAAGTTTTATAGCTCTACTGACCAGACTTCTGAGTTGAGTATTCTGCATGCCTCCAGTGATCGTTAATTCAACTAAAACATCTGCTACTGACATAACAAGCAGTACTTTTAATTGCATTGCCTAAGATGTTACTTTCAAAAAATGATAGTAAGATTAATATGAAAGTCACCTTGAACACCATGTCACTTCTCCAAACTATACTATGCTATGATGCAAATTGTGTTATCCACAGTTACACCACACTAAAGGCTACATGCCTGAGCATGACTCCTAGGTTGGTCTTTGTAGCTATACTATGTTATTAATAATGGATACATTCATGTGTATTAGGTGTTTTTCAGTCAGGTCATTTTTTTTTTCTTGACATGCCCAGTTATGAAATTCTTAGCCATTATAAGGCAGTATACAACAGTATATTATTCATACATCTCATTCAAGAGATCAGTATTATAACTTACTATAACTATAACTACATGTATGTTACAACTGAATTTTAAATGAGTTGAGTTAGTGTTTCCAATAACGTGGAGGAATCTGGGAGTTAAACTATTTGAAATATATGGTTTCTTCACTGGTCGCAGCGTAGGGTATGTTATTATTACTAGAATTTCGCTGGGGCTGCACTTCGGTGCTCTTCTTTACATTTGATAAAGTTATAGCAACCGCCATAGTGTATCAAAGTCTAAGTATATTAGAAAACAAATTAAGTGTACAAATGAAGTGGGATATGATAGAATGCATGACAACAGGTGTAAATTAACAAGTTAAGCTGGAATGTTCATGGTGTCTTTTCCAGTCATCTTGAGGGGGGGCAATTCATCCTTGGTCTGGAAGATCCGTTAGCCAGAGTGGCTTTTTATGGGCACATGTACATCTATGTAGTTGAGCAGCAGTCTTCCTCCTCTGCTCTTCCTTCTCCAGCCCTCTCTTTGCCTCGTTCTCCAGCCCTGCTGTTCACTTTCCCCTCCAGCTACTCCTGTCCTGTGGGGTCATGTACCACGTCTACTCTCTCTATTCAAATCGCGTCCTGTCCCTCCATCATCTTGACACACACACACACACACAATAAAAAATATGTATATATACTTTTGGTGGATTATAAATTTTTGACATCACAATTATAAATACTCAGATATGTACTAGAACACCTGTTACACTAAAAATATCCATCTATTAATATATAGAATAAAGATGACCTTTGATCATTGAGACCACCTACCTTGGTGATGGCATGAGATTGACAGTTTGATTGAAACCAAGCGAGGTTTTGGTTATTTAACAACCGGATGTGAGTGCTACAGCTTTTTTTCTTTCTAAGTCTGCTACAGTTGATACACAATAACTCAGCAAATGCATTAACTGCCACCTAGAAAATAATATGCCAGTTAAGGTGTAATATACTCATTTCATGACTACAACTGTGTTCATTACCTTTACCACAACCATAGTCTTGCCTTAGTTGAAAAACAATAGAAATAATATTTCACAGAAAACACACACACATATTATATGCCCATGCAATGTGCTTAAAAGGATCTCTGCATGAGGTGGAATAGCTGTGGTGAAGAGTTGCCAATGATTGAGTACGTGTCACTATAATCGGCAATAGCAGTCTTAATTGAGTGCTGAGACTCTCTGCATGCTGATTCCAAAATTACTGCTGCTGCCTAACTCTCAGCTATTTGGCCCAGGCAGTAACAACAGACACAAAATCCAAACTGTAATAGTGCTGCCACAAACTTACGGACATACAATACACACACATATAATAATTGTTACATGAGCAAGCATGATGTGGTGAGACATTTCATGAGCAGGCTGACTTATTTTCATGAGCCAAAGATGAGCGAAAATAAAGCTTGCAGAATGAATTATCTTGCTACACCTGTGTATACTCTATGCTAGATAAATATATATCTTCACTGCAAACTAAGCTTGTAAAGTTGGTAGTGTTAGTTCAAAAGGGGCTCTTCCACACTGTTAGCCAATGTTTATTGGCTGCTTTGACCTGGATAGATAGTTCTTGTAGAGAAAGATAGCTGGGGAACTAGTAAGATTGGCGATTGCTACAGTACTACCAGTGTATTTGAAGGTAATGAGCTTGTGCAATTCAGCGTGTGACATTGTGAAATATGCAATGGGTCATAAACTTGAAAATATTATTGTGAAGATATCGAGCATGGAATAAAATATATTATGGACAATTAAAAGAATGCTATCATTTTACTCTGCTGCGCTAGTGTGCGGATAATTATTAATAAGTATATGTGAATGTATGTATGTATGTATGCAGTGTGGATGATAACTATACGTCAATGCTCAGACAAACGTCAAAACAATTTAATCTTGGTGTGATATTTAAAAATCTGGTATGACAAATGTTACTATATTTTCATTGCTTTACAGACTGTGCACATGTAGTACATATTGGTATTGCTTTATAAGCTTCAAAATGAGTAAAATTAATTCATATTATTGATCAATCATATTTAAAGAATTGATCATCATTTAATTATTGTGTCAATAGTTCTGTGAAAAAGTATATTGTCTTGTTCGTGGCCTTAGCTTGTTGTGAGTGCAGTAGGTCACTGAGAGTTAATGCTGAAGTGTACTGTTGGGCTAAAATCATAAACTAAAACTAGAAGCCAGAGTGCAAAGAAAAAGGGACAAAAGAAAAGAAGAATGCCCAGTTAAAAAAACAACAACAACAACAACAACAAAAAAATAATAATAATAATAAAAAAAAAATGGAGGAAAAAAAAAGTGTCCTTGCCAAGGATTGAACCATAGTTGTTAACATTGAACTTTGAAGCAATGGCAAAGGAGGTAAAAACTGCTAACTGATATGCCAGAAAAACACACCCGCAAAATGCATGATTATAACCAGATCTGATTGATTATATGTACTTACGTATGGGTGTGGCTAATCCAATAAATATAAGTTGTACAATGGAGGAAATGATACTTTTGTGCACCACATGAACACTATCAAACACATGCACACACACTTCATCACCTACATGTTCAAACCTTCTTACACCAAATCATTATTCACCTAGGTGATACAGGAAGCCCATTACAGCACAAAATGGGTATACACATTGGCAGTATACTCATCACACATGTATGTGCACATGTGTGTGTGCGTGTATATGTACACAAGATTTCAAAAAATATTCTGAATGTGGAAAGAAATTAGTGATAACAGTCCAAATTTTTTAACTATAAGTTTCACTCTATATAACTTCAAGTGCACATAGTGTGCACTAAATGGAATTGAATAGCCAGTAGTGTATAATTACTTAAAATCTATTGCAATTACATCTTTACTAGAATGTATTGTACTAAATCGTAATACTACTATAGGAATGAGTACCAACAGGTCGTGAATGCCAGTAAAGATTGACATGTTCAATTGGTTATATAGTACGCATCGCACGGACACACATGGATACATTACGTGGTATTACAAGATAAAAGTGGGCAGAGACAAGTATACTCAGGGTGTAATATGTATGCACTCATAATGATTACAGGACTGTAATATTAGCCAAATGACGGCGAGTTACTCGAGTCACATATCACAGGGGTGTCGGAACAGGTACGGCAATGGCCACACCAATATTTTAAAACAAGGGGGCGTGTCAGCCATTTTTCACTTATAGCGGAACATGTCCCCAGCTACACCGCCTTAATATGCGACCTCTTCGTTTAAGACTTATAGTGACTCGTAAGACATGGACAGCCACACTACTTCTAGTGGTGCCATGCTGCTATTCCAGAATTGGTAATGGTCATGAAAAGTGCCTGAAAATACCCAGTTGCCTACAGGAAAAAAATAAAAAAATAAAATATTATTAGTGAGCGGAGCGAGCGAGACACTCTCAGGGGTAACACAATTGAAAACCGGGAATGTTTGTTTGTTTATATGTTTGGACGTACGTATGTCATTTTGTACTTTGACCCTCTCGTAATTTCGAGTTGACTCAGCGTTCGACCCCGTTCCAAACATCACTAAACAGTATCCTCCGGTTTAACCATTACCCGTATCACCCTAGAAATTGAATTGTTTACTGACACTTTGAATTTTTTTGTGGGTGCAGTTTAAACTCAAAAACTTACTGGAGTTCCATTTCTATCGAGTTAGTTGCGGTGTAGTTATAAGCCCTAAGCAACAGTATTTACTTGAATTTTCATTGTCAACTAGACTTACCACGAAGGTAAGTCTTGCGTACGTATGTTCAGTTATGTGAAAGTATTGTGCGTTACAACAATTACTAAGAATATTCCAAAGAAAAAGTTTAAAGAACGTGACTTGGCTTTTTGTTTCAATTCAAATAGTTTCAGGGAGTGGTTACTATGGCATTGAATGCCTTTACCGTATAATACATAATTAAAAAACTCCACTTTTTTTAGTAGCTTGAATATTAGAAGTTAAAACCAAACGTCTAACACTTTTTTAGTAGCTTGAATATTAGAAGTTAAAACCAAACGTCTAACACTCCAGTGTAGTATTAGGCTCGTTCGCTATTTGTGCTCAAGCACATCACTAGTTACATTTTCATGTTACCGAACTGGTCGTCATAAACTTGGCGGTGAAAGGGTTAATGAATCTTACATTATCTGGAAATCACAGGACCATAGAAATACTTGACTCCAGCCCCTGTGTAACAAATGACTAATTATCATGTGTACCATTACTTTTCTTCTTTCACTTTCATTTACTTCATTACTGTAGCTATGTGTGTGCGTGTGTGAGACCAGGTGATTGTGCATGGCTATCGTCAGGTCATTGACCAAATGATCCGGGAACTCTTCACCTTTCATTTGAATTCAATACTTTACAAATGAAGAGTTGAATCAATATAATGTGTGTGTGTGTGTGTGTGTGTGTGTCCCGCCACACATACAAATGGTTTCAAAGGATTATTCTGTTAGTAAATGAAGTGACAAGAGTTCTAAAAGTTCAGACTCTAAGTCGCTCCCTATATATTTCAGGTTGTCTAAGTGTGCATTAAATGGAAATATCCACAAGTCAATTAGAATGAGTAATAAATATAGTAAATAAGAAAATAATTTCAAAAGGCCTCTTTCTTGTTATTGGAGTTAAGAAGTCATTCTAGAGTTCCTCACCTCTAGTTTTGAAGTCCAGGAGTCATCACGTGTACACCAGTGGAGTAGTCACTGCACTATTACACCTGCCACTTCACACTCCTACATTGAAAGTGTATGTCTCAAGTAAAACTAGCTCAACATAATTCAAGATTCTCGGATTTGTGTTGCGTGCTTGTAATTCCAACACTTGTAGACATTAAACAGGCTAGTTTAGTACAGTAGAAGTTGTTAAAATTTACACCTTCCATATTATATTATATTTATATTAACTACCACAAAACTTTATGAAAAATTGGGGCAAATGTCTCCACGAAAGTCAAACTAATATCTGGGATATGTGTGTGTGTGTTGTGAGTGTGTGTGTGTGCATATGTGGATGATGGGGGGAGGGGAGCAAAGGGAAGCAAAGTACTTCCCTGTCTAACTCAAGTACAGTGGAGCCTCCCTATTCCAAATAATCTTCCATGCCCCTGGACAACAAAAAAGTCACAAAAGTTTACCAATTGATGAAATCACAAAGAAATCATTTCCTTAAAAGATATTACTGCTCAGTGTCATAATTGAGCAGCACAATAGATAATACAGGCTAAGCATCCCCAATGCACTTGCCACAGTCTGCCTTACGCTGCTCATACGGAAAGAAGTTTATTACAAATGACGCTGATTAAATTAGACTAAGATTTAGGTTAGCCACAGTTATCTAATGATGACTAATTGACATTTGGAAGAAAAAAAATATATCTCAATGTATTCTTTTTTTTTCTTCTTGTAAATATTGAGTACAATTAATTTTAGGATGTCTTTAATCCCTAAGGGGTGGGGGAAGGGCGGCAAACTAGATTTAAGAAGATGTATAAGCCCCCACCCCTCCGCTCCCTGAAAAAAAAAAAACCCTGGTTTTACACAAGATAGAACAATACCATATAACTGTGGTTAGGAAGAAAACCGATGGGTCTAGCCACTAGTACTACGGCTTCAAGCCATGAAGGCTGAAACATCATCCCTGAAGTTAGTACAGCTAGCAACAGTCTTAGAGAGAATCATTCCTGGCATCACGTGATAAAATGCAGAGCAGTGGTAGAATATGAGAATGAAGTTAAAAGTCATGCAAACACGCACACACATACAAAGCTCAACCGTGGTAATTATATATGCAATTTGGCAGCGAGCGAGACACTATCAGGGACAACACAAAAAATCAGGGATATATTATTGTATATATTATCATATATGATTGGACGTATGTACTTTGACTCACATTTGTTGTGTTCATTCGTTACCTTGGTTAACAACGCGCTGTTTGTCATCACTGTTCATACTTGAAAATTCATTGCCCAAGCCACCAAGAGACTACACTGTAAATTTTGTGTTGGTATATATCCAGTGAACGCGTGCATGTGAGAGTGTTGTGTTATATGTGCTGACTAGCTAAGAACAAACAATAAATATACATTTGCTGCTTTATGTGTTAAGCTTCTTAGGTTCCTTCCTGTTTCTTTTGTTAGTAAGCAAGTCTTATATAGAGTTAGAATTTATACAGCGCAATAATTCCTTGGAAAAGCTTGTTTTTTTTTTTAAGTCCCAAAAATTGCTGTGAGTGGTCTCGTACGCTAATTTAATTAAGTCGGCCGTGTAAATTGTTTAAACAAATTGTGCATGATGATTTTTATGAAGATGAATTTTTACCCTTTCACCTTATATGTCAATTTTTTTTTACTGAAGCACATCACAAGCCTTTTCCCCTAGGACTGTGTATATGAGTGGGTGTGTATGATTGTGTGCTTGCGTACTTGAGCTATAGCAGAAGGATGGGTGTGTATTCAGTGAAACTACACCACCTTGACTACCATACAAAAAACATTGTGTACTGGCTATAAATTATATAATACAGATAAGCTTTAAATAAGAATAAGAACAAAACAAAAACAAAACAAATGAAGCACCAAAGGTGCGAACCCTCAGTGCTATTAAACATTACCTAGCTATTATAATAATATAATCTCCTTCAAAAAGAACAAAGCAATCTGTTAGCTATTTTAATGAGGCATCAATATAGCTCAAGCAATGAAAACAGTACATGGAAATGCTGTCTTCATAAGAGAAGCTAAACTAGCCAGAAACACTCACTGTTATAGTTTTTCAACGTGAACTTCACTTCATTCAAATACGTTGGTTAACTTCCCTGAGCATAAAGCAAACTACACTGCGGGCTGCAAGAAATTATTTGCTCAAGTGATTATGATGTGACGCTAGGGAGCTGAAAGCTTCACGTTTCATCAACAATTAGCCCCAAATAAAAAAAAAAGTAGCACAATAAAAGGTCCTAAATCTTCTTTCTGAATAAGTTTATACCTAAATCAACGGTTAATAGTCAGTAATCTCCAAAATCAGAACATGACAGACAGACTGACAGGGCAACTACTACTACCCTCTTGCGCATGCACTCTTAGGGTTAACAAACAAACAAACAAACAAAAAAAACAACAACAACAACCACCAACCAACATTGTCTGTTGAATTTTTTTTAGCAAATTAACTGTCTACCAGTCCCACACATCGTGACTTATAAGACCTGCAACTACCTCTATGAGGTCATAAGACTTACATTTGGTAATGGTCATCAATACTATACTGTATCATGCCAAGTTGCTTATGGCCTTAGTGGTTGTCATGGCTCCTATGACTTGTCCTAGTCTTATTCTATGAACTGCATGTGAAAAATGGCATTTTTTCTTCCCATCACTGCACACTGGTGGGACTAGCTAAAAATATTTGTACGCACATTTTATAGACACACACATTTAAATTTGACGTAAGACATACACATTTTATACATTCCCCCGGAATCCTGGGGAAAGATACCAAACAGATACGTTAGGGTAACCAGACCCTTCTGAGCAGAGCGATTAGGTAAAGGGTCTGGCCAGCGAGACTACATGAAACCATGGGCCTAAAACAAAGTAGAAAATATAATATGTTGAGTTGCATGCAATGATTATCTCCCCTTCATTGTCCAGGAGCACACTAAAGGATGTTAGGGTGGCCATGGGAAAAAGCTATGAGTGAGGATAATTTTGGTGGAGCATGTTTTAGAATAATTCAGTAACTAGAAACCATTCCAACATGCACCCACACTTTCTCACAAAGAAATGAAAATTTTCAAGAGTACTATGAAACAAACAAACTGACGAGCCCTTGTCATACTAAAACTACCACAAAATATCACTATCATAACTTAGAAAAAATTGTTCAGGAAACACAACTTCACCAGGAAAAACAAATGACCTGGGTGACCCTGTGCAGCTAAAATACTTAGAAAACCACAGACTGCTAGCAATAAAACTACTTACCCAGAAGCATAAGCCAGGGTAGATAGCGAAAGCTTCCTTCAAGTTCACCAAGACACAGTAGGGTACCGTATTACGAATCAGTAGACTAGCGCGCAACAATAATTTAGACGACCACTTCCAGTCGAGAGTTTTAATGGTAAAGCGTTTTTAACTTATTTAACCTGGCGATACTTACCTACACATAACTGGAAAAGAGTTTTCCATGAGATAATGCAGTATCTTTGCGAGGCTGCTGGGGAGGAAACAGCGTTATTTTAACGGTCCAGCGTCTAGCGCAGCGAAGTACTTAGGGCCTGAGGGAGGTAGTTCACGATGCACAGAGCCGCCTATGTCTACGCAACAGTACATAGCCTAACAAACATTTAACGTAGCTACATTTTCATCAATGCCGTTGGAGGGACATTATAAACTCAAGGTGGGGTCACTATCTAATTGTGTCTTTCTCTGGAAGGACCTGGGACCTGAGTGATCAAGCAAAAAACTACACCAGTTATAAAACTGTGCAGTGGTATATGCACACTGGATATGCTGGCGCTTATGAGGGATTCTTCTTCAATTAATCATCAGCCAAGTTACAGTTCCTAGCTTTCTAATTTCGCTTAATAATATAATGCAAGAAGTTAACTAAACAATTAGTTAAATGCATTTAATAGTTAACTAACAACATTTGGACCCTTCAGTAAACCATGAGTAAAACAAAGGTGTAAAAATCCCCATTGTTTCAGAGCTGCAGTCAGTATGGGTGAAGTTAGAAGTCAAACTTGTTTACTACAACTTATTGTGTTGGGCGAGTCTCGTTATGATAGTGTTGGGTTGTCTCATGCTATGAATATCTTATAATGATGGGCATGGAGAAGGAGGAGGACTAAACACTATTAGTGTGTGTGTGAGCATTTTTTTTTGGGGGGGGGGGGGGGGGGGTGTTGTTAGGGTAAGTATAGTATGTCCAAGTTGAGTTGGCCAGAAAAAAAACTTGAATAACTTTTGAACGGAATCAGCTACGCATCCGGGGTTTGCACCATTAGAAAGCTCGCGCCGAAGCGGTTAAAAATTTCCTCAGTATAACTCCAAAACCGTAATAATGTAGTGGTCGAGTTCGGTTGTGTTAACCAATTTGGTATAGCGTTGATTGGTATAATTTCACTGTTAGGTATGCTATACTCCTTCACTCCTTCTGTTTTGATGACACGAACTCATGACATTGAGTTTGATCCTCCCCGTGCCTTATGTTACAGTGTTACTCATTCTAGTATGTAATACAATACATGTACGTAGCTTAATAATTATATGTAAACTGTGCACATTTGTAAACTCTTATTGCAACAATATGTGCCCTCTAATTGTACTATGTAGTTCTTTAATGTTGACGGCATCATCCTGACTTGTATTCCATTGTTATAATTACTTATTAATTTGTTTATTAATGTACCATAGACTTGGGTTGTTTAGTGCCCCCTGCAGATAACTCCATACGGTAAGGAAGTGGGCGCTTAGTATAAAATGGGCGCTACAGTGAGTGATGTCCTGCAAACTTGAGCTGAGAGACAATTAACAATGGACGGAAAGTATGGAGTGCTTCACAAAAAGTGCTAAAAACCGGGAAGAAAACAGGCGCTTAGCAAAAAGTAGTGTTTTTGGCAAAGAAGGGGCACTTAATAACCTGAATCTACGGTACTGTACTTAACTTAATTGATTTGAAAAATAACATCAAACAACCACATAATTCTGAAAAAGCAACAACTTCGTTTGCCTATTAAAATTTAAAAACTAATTTATGAGCATTAAATATTCCAGAAGGTATGTAGAGATGGAAAAACCTATTAGAGTCTAGCATCAGATCGAGTTGACCTTTTAAAAGTTGCTAGCTGTTTGGTGGATTTTTTTTCACTTGTGTTCCCTAAAAATACGACACACTGACTGCTGTGGTCATCTTAAGGCTCTTTGTATTCTTACATTACAAAATTTCACCAGCAATGGTGTGAAAATGAAAGAAATAACAATACAGAATCGACCATAGACACTTTATTAACTCCAGCCATAATTTCCATTACTTTTAATTAATCTTTTTCTACTAGTGAACTCAAGAAAATACAAAACAAGAAAAAACAAAAAACAACACTATAAAAAAGGAATCAAGTATACATACATATGTGGTGTACATAAGCAGTACTGTGTGTACATGACTATAGGTATGCAAAAAAAAATTGCTATACTGAAATTAGGCGTACAACTGTGTATGTTATGTGTACAAAAAAACAACAACACAAAGTGGATACAAATAGTTTCATTGTCTGTTAGTATTACAATAAAGTACTTGCTTAGTTATTGCTAAGAATTTGTCGTCCTCCCATTGTCATTTGTTGAATTTTCATGTGGATTAATAGGATATATGATATTTGGTGTTTTGTGGCGGCATTGACATTTGCAGCACTTGCATCCTAGCAAGCACGAGATAATGGAGGCAATCAGGATGGCCAGCACCACCAGAGTTAGTCTGATGATTGTGTTGTTTTTAACATCGCAGCACTTTTCCTCCGAGACGTTTTGTTGGGAGTAATTGCTTGGTTGTCGAAACCGACAATTGAAACCACAGTCAAGAGGCTGTTGATTGTGAGTTAGCAGGAAAAATATCATAAAAAAAAAAATTAATATTATCTTAAAAGCAAGACATTTACGCTTAGGGGTTGAAGATTTGTGCCTCGCAGTTGTAGGGGATTTTTCAGCTTTTTGTGATGAAGGTGGCTCTCCTGTTGGTTTAGTATCTGTCGATGATTTTTTCTCATCCTTAGTTTTCTCCTCTAAATATGATTTAATTTTTAATCTAATATTTTCTGTAGCTATTATAGCAGTTGCTAGTAATAACGTCCATCCCAACACGTGTCCTGCAATTCTGCAGTGATAGTGGCTGTGGAAGATGTCATCTATAGCACTGTAGGTAGACTGAGCCTTGAGAATCACACTGAATATTCCGAGTAATTCATACTTGTAAGAAGGCGTGTACTTCCAGTCTTTTTTCTCGGCTTTATGTTTCATGAAGGGCGGAATAGCGTGAAACAGGAAGGTCGAAACTATTACTATACTTTTGGCGATGTCTCTAGCAGTTTCCACACACTCATGGTCGCAGTCCAAGCATTGGCCGTATTCGTGGAGAATGGAATCTAGGTTGTTTCCAAATAAGTAGCAGCAGACTGTTAGAGACTTCAGAATGTGAGCGATAACGGAAGCTTTGGAAATTGTTTCTTTTGTATTGGTGGCACATTTACAAGCATTGCTAATTGAAACGTATAGGTGTGAATGGACTACATCTTGCTCACTACTTTGTGCTTTTGTAATCTTATGATTCAGGCAAAAGGTGACAATGGTGAAAAGAATTGGAACCAAGCAAATTATACAGAGTATTACTAGCGATGCTATACCAGCTCCTTTGTTACACCACTGAGCATGCTCCATTCCTTTGTTTGATAGTTTGGTAGTGTTGCAGGTCAAGGCAAGGTTGTAGAGGTAGACTGGTTGGTTGTGATCAACTAGCCCCATGGTAACTGCCTTCCTCAACAATGTCTGAAATAACTCCAGAAAAATAGCCAGTATAGACAGAATGTGGTCGTCTGGGGCAGCAAATACACTAGAGACGGCCTGAAATGGTCACATGCATTTTAAAAGAATTGAAAATACATTGGTAAAATTATTCTTTTTTGCTTACCATTTCCTCCTTGAATTCCCTTGCTGTTACTGCAGTGGTTTGTTGTGGTTATTATTTTCTTCTTTTTTTCCTTTTTTTCTTTTTCCTTTTTTTTTCTTTTTTATTAGTAGTAGATTTTGCTCTTTTATAGATATTTGAGGTTAAACAGTTGCTTTGTCATCTTCATTGTTCTAGGTTTTTCCCCTGGGGTATTTTTTAAATTAATTTACATTTTTCCTGTAGTTCAACCGGTTTCAACCGATTATAAATGACATTCAAATGTGGCATGAATTTAATAAACAGTGTATTGTGCTATGAATATGGATTATATCTTGGATTCCAATTATTTGTTGCTATGCCAATCTACTAGCAGCATTCATAGTTTGTTATTTTACTAAGCATGACTCTTCAGAATTAACAATTTTTCCTCTTAATTTCTTTAGGTATTCATGGCGTATATTGTGAAGGACAAACACGAGAAACACCTCATCATGATGGAGCAGAATGGACTGAATCGCTGGACCTACTGGCTGGTCAAGTACACCTTCAACTATCTCCTCTATATACCCATCGCCTTGGAGATAGGCATTCTATCTGTTCTCTTCAAGTTCAGACTCTTCACACAGGTACATAGGGGAGTGACTAGTGCCATAGAACTAGCATGAAATGGGTTGAATGTTACTGTATAATTGGCAAGCTAGTGAATTAAGGTAAATGTATGCCTGTTCACCCACTCTACTGAATGTGTCGTGAATATCATTACAATCAGGAGGAGGAGGAGGTGATGGTTAAACTATAATTGATTCTATAATGGTTCACAATAATGTGTTGGCGACAAAATCACAAATTGTTTCATGAAATGATTATTCAAGTTAAACAAATATGACATGTTCTTGTGCGGGCCTTGATTGTGGCATTTTTCTCAAAGTTTTCTGCTCTGTTAATGGCAGTACGGTTCTGTTGACAAGTCTAATAGAGATCTCTTTCATAACAATGGTAAATGGTAGTCATGTTTGTACTGTTGCCAAATTCCTTTCTTGGATGAGCTATGTAGATTGCTAGAGCTTGATATTAATTTTATCATACTCTGGAGTTGCAGCCCTGTTAATGAACTGCATTTTGATCTGCAAAATTTAGCAAAAATTGTACAAGTATTTCAAGTTTGTGTTCTTTCTTGCGTGCATTGCCGTGAATTCTTGATATCAAATCGTTTAATGTAAATCTGATCATAAGACTGTTTATACAAAAAAATTTATGAAAAACGTGAACATTTTCTGTCAGATTTGCCGAGTACTGAGCCAAACTGTACGATTTTTGTTTCTCCCTGTTGGCATGGCCTAGATACAGTAGTAGTGCAACTCAAATTAGTATGGGCCATAATTTGATCTAGGACTAAATCCAGTTCATTGTGAGATGATGATAGGCATTGATATCGAACTTCAGTTATGTGTTAAAACTGCAAGCAACATACAGTAGGCGCCAAAAAAAAGTTCCGAATTCCGTCCCGTAGAACGCCCGTGGAACGGTAGTCTTTTTACCGTAGTTTTATCGTTGCGTTCCGTACCGTTTTGATTAAACGGCCGACACCGTTAACTAAAACGGTGAAGCATTTCCGTCGATTCACAGATATTTTCTGGCTAGAAACTCTTCTTATAGCTATATCAGCAAGCTAAGGCCTTATATCGACCATTAAACGCTACGGGGATAGTGAAAAAAAGCTCGTACAAAATTTTCACTAGCTTCAATAAAGTTGCAGACCGAAATTCCGATGGGCACAGAGCTATAACGAGGTCCGCACTTCGTAGATCTTCTGTTAGCTACCGATGGACCTCCAGTAGTAAAAAATCTAAGCCGGAGAAGGCCCTAACTTCGAGAAAACGTCGATACTGTGCGGTGGTCGAACTAACAATTCTCCGCGAGACAATTTCGAATAGGACGGCTTCAAAAATTTTTAACCCGAAAAGCTCCGCCTCTGGAGCCTATAAACAAAAAATCGGAACGTTTTATTGGATAAACGATTTTTTATATTTCTTTGAGCGAGACATACGGTGAACGAGAAAGATTAAAACGGTAACGCGGTCGAACGGAACGGCCGTTTTTAACAAACGGCGTACCGTTTCCCCCCCGTTTTTTTAATCGTGCTACGGCCGTTCTACGGAACGGAATTCGGAATTTTTCTGTGTCTCCTACTGTATTTAGCTTACCACTGTCAATCTTGCAACCACTGTCTGATATCTATGAACGTCTTCTCAGTGTTAACTTCACTTACTTCTGACACAAAATTTGTTCATCACTTTGTGTTGCATGACTACAAAATAATTGCCGCACTTACATATATGAACGAGTTGAGTTAACTCATAGTTTTACCGTGTTAGTGCCATTATTCAATTACTATAGAAACATAGCAGGAATTTCCGCCATTCTTTGCTACATTTCCGTTAGCTATTAGTGTCATTTGAATTGGAAATTTGTTCACTCTCACGGGTGTAGGGACACTTCTTCGCAGAAGCAGGAATAGATGGAGTATAGAATACATTGTTGTTGATTAACTGTTTGTTGTTATATTTGTATATTCTGTTGTTGCTAGGAATATCCATTGACTTGTTGTTGTTGTTGTTGTTGTTGTTGTTGTTTAGACTAATGGTTTAGTTTTGTTCGTGACCTTCTTTCTGTGGGGTCATGCTGAAGTAGTGTTGGGGTTCTTCTTGAGTAACTTCTTCGGTCGTCCGCGTAACTATCGTGGGCTACCTCCTGGTTATATCTGGCATTATCATAGCATTACTACTAGAAGGACTACAGGTAGGTATAAGCATGTGTATGTAACTACATACATGTACTCATGTGTTAGTTGAATGAGTGTCACGTTAATAGAAGACGTATCAAATTCTGTGTTTATTGCTTAATTTGTTTGGTTTTTATATTATTATTGTTGTTGTTGCTATTGTTGTTATGAATGTTATTGCTGTTGTCATTATTGTTATTGTTGATGTTATTATTATTAATACTATTATTATCATCATCATTATATTTATTATTAACCCTCAGCGCGCATGCGCCCGGAGGGTTACAGTAGTCATCCTGTCTGTGTGTCATTCAGTCATTCATTCATTCATTCATTCATTCATTCAACAAAGGATCTCGAAGACGACGGCCTTCCAGGCTCTGAAACGATGTAGAGATAGAGAAATTTACAAAGTAAGTCCCTTTAATATGCTAGAATTTTTTGTTTCGACTTAGTTTTCAAGAAAAAGCTAGTCGATTGTAGCCGTTCGTCGTACGATCGTTGTGCTACTGCGCTACCAGTAACGCCCCTTTACCGCACGTTATAATCACGTGAGCTGAAAATTGCAGCTAGAGAATGGCGGGTTGGCTTGTAGTACTACTGCAGTTGCAATTGTCGCACTTCATGCGTGTAAGGGGGCTCTAGAGTCGAGTTATATACCGTTGAGCTGATCTATTTTAACCTAGAGGCGTTCCCTTCGCTCTGTTGTTTGCTTCTTTCTTTGTATCGCCGTAAGTAGTAACTGTCTGTGTCTAAATGCTAAAGGTTTGAAATAATTTTTTAACAGAAGTTCGCTTCTACTGCTGATCTCTGGTGGACATACGCTGAGGGTTCGCACCTCCTGGTGCTTCATTATTATTATTATTATTATTATTATTATAAGCAGTCCTCACCTCATGTTATATTAAAATTCCCTGTCATTATTTTATTTTCATGTTATTGGAGCAGATCTTCCCTCCTGACAGAACTCCGTTCTTCCTCTACATGCTGTACCCGCCCTTTGCCTTTTATCGCATCCTCTTCTATTGCCTCAATGCCTGCATCAGCATGCGTTGCTATGGTATCGACATATTCTCCGCCCATAACGGCCTTAACTTGGTTACCACGGCAATGCTCTATCTGGGCGTGTCCACGATCATGCTGTTCATCATCAGCGTGTATTTGTCGTACGTACTTCCTGGGGAGTACGGAGTGAGGAAATCGCCTTTCTTCCCCATCACGGGTAAGTTACGCTGTTAGGAGTAGCTTAATACCTATATAGGTTAATGCATGTGATTGTGTTCTAAGTAGGTAAGGTCATTCCAGTATTAATTATTCAATATATCAAGTTATAGAAATTTCATATACGTTTTTAGTTCCAACCCCCACCCCACCCCACTTTCTTCCCCCAACCAATAGTGCCACTTTATGTGTGAATCTCATCCCATTCCAATCTTGATTATTCAACATATCGAGTTATGAAAGTTTCTTCTTTTTTTAGTTCCAATCCCCACCCCACTTTCTTCACCCAACTAAAAGTGTCACTTTATGTGTGAATCTCATCCCATTGTTTTTTAGGATAGAATTTGTATAATTTTCCACTTCTTCTAACTATAATGTTAAATGTGTATATGTTTTGTGTGTGTGTGTTTACTCCCCAACCTGCCTTTGTTACTTGTTTTGTGTGTTTGTATGTAGATACTTTCAAGTTTCTCAAGTCTCTTTGTGTGAATAGAAAGAGCAGGCATCGGAATCGTGAACTGGACCGGGTGAGACTGGAGAGATGGGTGCTGTGATGGGTTTAAGCTTATGTGGTGATGCTCTTTGGGGGTTTAAGCTTATGTGGTGATGCTCTTTGGGGGTTTAGGCTTATGTGGTGATGCTCTTTGGGGGTTTAGGCTTACGTGGTGATGCTCTTTGGGGGTTTAGGCTTACGTGGTGATGCTCTTTGGGGGTTTAGGCTTACGTGGTGATGCTCTTTGGGGGTTTAAGCTTACGTGGTGATGCTCTTTGGGGGGTTTAGGCTTACGTGGTGATGCTCTTTGGGGGTTTAGGCTTACGTGATGATGCTCTTTGGGGTTTAGGCTTACGTGGTGATGCTCTTTGGGGGTTTAGGCTTACGTGGTGATGTTCTTTGGGGGGTTATAAAGTGTGTACTTAGAAAAGGAATTTTTGTGTGGAGATTTTCTTTAATTTTGTGGTTGGCATGTGGTACTAAATATTTCATCTGGTTATGCTTTTTTGTTGTTTTTTGTTAGCTTGTCTTTGCTGTTGTTATTGTTGTGGGAATTGTTGGAGACCAGATCATATAGAACTAATTGCAAAGATTATGAAGTTTGTTTATTTGTAAGGTGTCTAAACATTGCACAGTCAGTACTTGTTAGTTGTGGCATTGCATACTTGCATGTGAGCGGTTTATTTGTCTCTGTTTACAGACTCCTCCACAGACTGGGGTAGACATGGATGTAGAAGATGTAGACATTGATGTCCAGACAGAGGGTGAGCTAAAACTTGTTTAAATTTCACTTTCCATTCTTAAAATTTAAATTTCACTTAAATTTCACTTTCAATTTTTAATTCCACTCTGTTGTACATTGTGTTCCAATGTATAATTATGACCAGCCTGCCAGGCTATGTAGGTGATGAAGTTATACTTTTTTTGCTTTTGTACTCATAGAGGGCATGATAGGTCGCGAGTTCCCAGAGAATGCTCCGATGGTGCTGTATAAACTGAGGAAGGAGTATCCCAGCCCCAGTGGAGGTCCGCCTTATGTAGCTGTGCACTCCGTCTCTGTGGCCATAGAGAAAAATGAATGCTTTGGACTGCTAGGACCCAACGGTAGGTCTGTAATGTACACACATGTGCTGCACACATGCTTGGAAAAAATATGTCTGATCAGCTCGTGTATGTGAAACACTTTTTTTTCTTTTTGCTATGCTTCTACCTTTTTTTCCCCCTCCCCCCTGAAAATGCTTTTGCTCCCCTGAATATTAGTAGACCTTCATGATGACATTTGCCACTAAATTTTCATAATATCATAGAGTTGAGAAACCCCCCAGAATTTCAAAGATGTTTGACCCCTCTTAAATTTGGTTCTAAAAAATACCTCCTTCCTTACTGAAGCTGTTTTTCCCCCTAAAAATATTGCATTAGAGATCTTTTATATTTTCCCTACACAATTAATTTTGTTTGTATTACAACAACACATTTATCATACGCTTGTGTATCACCAGCACACATTTATCATACACTTATGTATCACCAGCACACATACCAATTCTTTATCTTGGTCTGAACATACCGTGGAAAAGCACATCTTTATGTACTAGTGGATTCATTTAGTGAGGTTTAATTAATTAATGAAGAAGTTGATTCGTCCGTTAGCAATCCTGTCCCTATAGCTCATGCCAGTGACAATATTTGATTAAGCATTGATCATCCACGTTTAGCCTGGATTCCTCTTATTAAAGCCATTGTTATCCATCCATCACTACAGGTGCTGGCAAGACTACTCTGATATCTGTACTGACTGGTCTATACGAGACCACGTCAGGCCAGGCCAGGATAGCCGGCTATGACCTGGCCACTGAGATAGATGACATCCACCACCATTTGGGGGTGTGTCCACAGTTTGATATCCATCATGCGGAATTGACGGCTGAGGAACATCTGTATTTCTATGCCCGTCTGAAGGGAGTCAAGTGGAGCAAGGAGAAGATGGTGGTGGAGCGATCTTTGAGACAGGTAAGTTAGTTAGGAAATAGACCAGTGTAATAGTAAAATATTCTATCATTAGTAAAGAGTGATCTGGTATGTTATCTAGTATTGCTTATGTACCATAAATGGAGAATAATGTGAAGGTCTTGGAAGTCGAGGGTTGTCGTAGCTCAGTGGTTAGAGCACTGGTGGCTGAAGCCAGTGGCCCTGGCTTCAATTCCCGGCGACTACCAAGATTTTTCATTTTTTTCCTTTCCTTTTTTTCCAGACCCCTTTAGGTGAGAAAGTTTCTATCTATTTATTATTATTTATTTATTTATTTATTTTTGGCTCATAACATTTACCAATCACTTGTCAGTCTGCAGCGAAACTATTGCTGATGATCTGTGTTATGTTAGGCTGTTTACTAGAAAAATGAACAAAAGATTAAAAATATTACCTTAATGCTTTTGGGCATAAATTTCAAAATACGTAAGTCCCACATTTTCATTCAGTTCTATATTCGAAATATTGATTGTGGCCCAAGTGGGAAGAGGTTTTTGTTGTTGTTATTTTTTGTTTTTTGTTTTTTGTTTTTTGCTTTCATATCCTGCACTAATTATTCCATATATTAAAATATTCTATGTAGTCCTATCTACTATTTTCCAGGTCTCCTCGGTTTTGACTTAAATTTAAGCTATACTTCTCACTGTGTTTGTACTACATGTACATTAGGTGAATTTGTACAATGCCAGGAAGTGCAAGTCTATGAACCTGTCTGGAGGCATGCGTCGTCATCTGTCCGTTGCCATGGCATGCATCAGTAACCCTGACATCCTCATACTTGACGAGCCCACTACAGGTCTTGACCCCGCCTCTAGACGTCAAGTCTGGGAGGTGATTGAGACAGTGAAAGAAGGCCGGTCTGTGGTGAGTATTGAGTTAGAATAGAACTAGAAATTTCTAAGGGTAACAAGTTATGGGTTGTTCTATCTGCTTTTTGGGTTTTGTTTGTTTGTTGTTGTTGTTTTTTGCTTTTATTTTTTGTTTGTGTTTTTTGGGGGGGTTGGATTTTTTGTTGTTGTTGTTGTAAAACGTTAGGGAATGTTTACAGCTTTTTAGGACCTCCCAACATTCTTGCTTTTTGTTTTATTATTGCTGTTGTTGTCATCATCATGATTACCATGACTTTTTTGTTTTATTATTATTATTATTATCGTTGTTGTTGTTATTGTTGTCAATTACATGTATCATTATTGTTATTATTGTGTGTATCAACTTTTACCAATAATATATTCAATTCTAATATGATTTGGGTAGTTTGTATTATGATAAACTGCACCAACTTTGCAACTATTTTACATTTAATATGTATGCATGTACATGTTGTGTATGTACTTGTACCTTCATGTAGATTTTGACTACTCATGCAATGGAGGAGGCCGACCATCTCTGTACCAGAATAGGTATCATGAACTTCGGGAAGCTGCGATGTCTGGGAACACAGACACGCCTCAAGACAAAGTTTGGCACGGGCTACCAGATCACCTTCAACTGTGCTCCAGGGCAAGTCAGGGCTGTGAAGGAATTTGTGCAGAACAACATACCCCATGTGGAGCACACCGAGACGTACTCAGGTAAGTGTTAGCTAGGAGAGAGGACGGGTGCTTTGTCACTAGCAAATTATCTGAAGTCTTATAATCCTGTGATTTACATAGTTTTTGTTGCACTAAAGTTGATCCTATTTTATTAATAAAGAAATTAAATACACATTTTTTTAACTTTAAATTATTTTCTGGTTGATAATTGCAGTATACATTATTATTATTGAGCAAATCCTGATAAAAGACTGCAGAATCACATAATTCAATTTGTACATAATATAATCTGATTTATCTTATTTTGGTTGCTATTGGTTGTTAGGTACTTGCACATTCAAACTTGACAAGGAGAATCTGAGGGTTAGTGAACTCTTCACTATCATCAATGCAGAGAAGACCAGACTGGGGATCTTGGACTGGGGGGTGAAGATGACCACTCTGGAAGATGGTAGGAAGTTATAGTTAAATATAAAATATAGAGAGAGAGCATTATTTTCATCCGTATTACATCCATAGCCACTATTTTTTTAAATTATTCGTGTACTGTTTTGAATTATCAGATGATGTTGTGACCATTTTCATTGCTAAAGGTCCTGTAGGCAAGTGTTTGTATCTGTATGCCAAACTTTGACATTTTTATAATTAACTTGAGAAAGAATATGAAGTAGTAGTATCAGTGTGCACGGCTTTTTATTAATTTAAAATTGTGCTATTAATGTGAGTCTAACACTGCATTGTTCTTGTTGTCAGTTCTGGACTTGTTTTATTTTAACATCCTGAAATGTTTAGCCATTCTGTTCTCTCCCTTCTTTTCTTTCTTTTTTTTTTTTTTTTTTTTTTTTTTCCCGTCAGTATTTTTAAACATTATATGTGACCGTCTACAGGAAAACCGGGCACAACGCGGCACCCTTCGAAAAAATTTTTTTTGCACTTACAGAGTTGTCGGCGTCCAGATATTGAGCTCTCCAAGTTTTATTGTCGTAGCTTAAGTCGTTCCCACTATAATAGACCTAACCGTTCCCTTCCGTCGGCTTGAAACAATACATTTTTAAGAAATCGAGTGATCTTTTCTTGATATCGACTGAGAATTTTGGCTTCTCATTTGGAGCTAAGACTACATTAGGGCTAACTTATTCTCAAAGCCTTGATTTTGTTTTCCAATTGTGTTATGAATACAAAAATAGTATTATATATAATGAATTACAAGGAAAACTAATCTCAATAGCAGGTAATATGTACAATAGTTGACAAAAATATAATTTTACACAATGATGTACAATAAGGGAGTGGGGAAGGCTTTGGTTCCAATTGTAACTAATCTGTTTTCTGTTTAAGTCATTGTAAGATCAGTTAATGGAGAGTCATGGAGCTACCTTGCTTGGTTTTCTGGAAGTAACTATGACTACCACGTAACTAGACTGCATGTGTTAAGTAGAACATACATGTGTGTTAGAGAGAGAGAGGCATGTGCAAAACACGCACATACACACACATAGGTGAAACTTAATTGAGATTTTGCTATATGTATGAAAAGTAGAGTACATGGATTTACGTAAATGGTAAAAGCGTCTGAAAATAGCACATTATTGAAATTGTCAGCCATTTAGGTACTGTAAGCTAGCCCTGGGGGCAGATCTGAACTCTTCAGCGCCTATAAATGACGACTACTGCTAGACTTCGACTTCAGTGGTTGATTATATACTACACTGAGCACTTGAAGATACACTTCAACTTGTGGTCAAAGGAAGTCCATTTTCACTTTCATGTGTGTACTAACTTGGTCTTGAGAAACTTTAGGAGAAACTAGTGTATGTAATTCATGCCAAGGACTGACGTAGCTTACAGCGAATTCTCTTTTCTTATTATATGATGATTATTAGAGAATCTAATGGGCAAATCCTCATTGTTTGTACTATAGTTTGGCTGGTTCTCTCGCCATTGGTGTTGAAGCACACCTTTAGTTTGATTACTACGTGGTATTCCTCCTGTACGTACAGTGACATAGAACATTGGCAAATGAACTCAGGGGCAGACGTGTGAATTAGACATTAATTTATTTGCAGCTTTCCCCAATGATGACTGCCTCATTGTTTATATGGCTATGAGCATTGTTCTGCTGTCTCTTAACTTAAACACAGTTGTTATTGTTTGCTTGTTGTTATTGTTTGCTTGTTGTTATTGTTTGCTTGTTGTTATTGTTTGCTTGTTGTCTTGTTATTGTTTGCTTGTTGTTATTTTTTTGCTTGTTGTTGTTTGCTTGTTGTTTTCTTGTTGTTGTTGTTTGATGCTATATACATCTGTGTGTATTTATGTTTGTGTGTATTTATGTTTGTGTGTATTTATTGTGTGTAGGCTGACTATAGTGAAGCCAGTATGACTGTGCCCACCTTCTGGTACATACAAAACAGATCTCTACTGAACGATCACCTCGCCATGGTAATAATTACACACACACATACACACACATACACACACTCGACTCACACACACAGAAACATCTGTTGTTGTTTTTTAGTTGTTTTGAGTTGTTTTTTTTTTTTGTTTTTTTTTTGTTTTTTTTTTGTTTTTTTGTTGTTTTTTTTTGGTGGGGGGTGCTGGGGGGGATGGGGTGAGAGGATGGACAGGTGATAGTTATCTAAAGTGTACAGTAAATATGTGTATGTGCATTCAGTATAACTGAAACTTTGCAGTTTATCAAAGTTAGCAGTTTTTCAAAGTTGGTAAACGGTTGGCAAGGCAGAAACCTGAGTTGTGATGATTATACAAGCAAGCCATTTGAGAGCTGTTGTTAGTTTGTTATTTTCTCTCCTGTTCATTTAACTATAGGTAGTAAAGGATTATAACACATGGGCCAACTTGTCTTCAGGTTCTCAAGACCAATATGAAAGGTGAGGCCGTGAAAATACCTAGTAACAAGAACTTAATGCTGTCATTTCAGGCAGTGCTTGGATCTTTAACTTTTGTACACACACATACATATATACATGTGGCATTCAGAAGTTATTTCAATTAGTGTTTGTGTGTGTGCATGTGTGTGTGTGTGCGTGTGTGTGCATGTGTGTGTGGGTGCGTGTGTGTGCATGTGTGTGTGTGTGTGTGTGTGTGTATGCAGGACCTATGCAGTGACCCCCTCTGTCACATGACCAGTATGCTGATGTAATGGGACATATCAAAAACAAGTCTCTGCATAGAGTAAGTCCTTCATTAAGCATGATCATGTGCAAGAAAAAAAATAAGAGTGTTGTTTTTCCAGCAAGACCAGGATATCAATAAAATGTAACACTTTCTAGTAATATGTGCAACGTACTGTACTGTATATACGTAATTTGTGTGTAAAAAGAAATACCAATTTCCTAAGTGACTCGTGAAGTTTGAATGGCAGTTTGGCAGGATAGTGTTCTATTAAATACTGTTCCAACTGATCAAGCCTATAATTAAATGATAATAATAATGTTAAATACTGTTCCAACTTATCAAGCATAAACTAATGATTCTCATAAGGAGTAGAACTTAAATTATGCATTACCTTATATTATACATACTGTAGGTGAAGCCTCAGGGTGGGATATTTGTGGATGAGTTTGATATGGGTGATGATGTGACAGTGAGGTATACTCTGGAGGCAGACGAACTAGCTCTGTACAAGCTGCACTTCCATAAGACCAAGATGAACAGCTCCAAGGTGGAAGTTGATGTTCATAGAAGGTTAGTAGGAACGTAGTGCCAGGTGGGTTGGGTAAGGTGTGGTCAGAAACAGAAACATATGTTGGTAAGGTGTGGGAAAATACATCTGTAGGCAGTGTTTGTTGTATCTTCAGACTGAGTTGTTTAGATTACAGCTCCTGGAAGTTGTAAGCCTTTGTATCACGACTATTGCTTTAATTGGTTGCTTTAAATGTGTTTGGCTTCTCTACAGCCTCTCATTATATTCTCAATAACTCAAAGTTTACTATTACTTTTTACTGTGTCTCAGTGCCATCTCAATTATTTGAGAGAGTAGTGATTTTCTGGGGTGATGACCCTGTACCATATATGTATTGTTACAAGAATGAATGGGAGTGTACAGTATCCTCTGTAATTATATTTTGTGGATGTGTTTGTTACTGTAGGAACATGTTTATCAACATGATGGACAACGCCATCTTCAAGAGTATATTGACAAATTATGGTATAAAGAACGAGTCTAGCGGGGGTGACCCTCTCATTAACACCTATATCATGCCCATCCCAGTCATCACGCCCATGAACATCACCATAGACATTGCCTCTATTCTGGGTGGCATCCTTTACCCATTTGCCTACTCCTTCCTCATCCCGGTAAGTGCAGAAAGTACGTGTGTAGATTGTAGTGTAGTCAACAGCTTCAAACAAAAGCTTCGTGGGTAGCAAGTTGAGGTGTGGGGACTATGGTTTCTGTTTGGGCTTCCAGCTTTGTTTGTGCTTAACATTAATTAATCATTAATGTGTTTGTGCATATACATGTACTTCTCTTTATAATACTACTTATTATTTAATGCAGTAGTAATCTTATTAAAAAATCTGTAATTATTATATAAATATACATGTACATATTGTATTTAATATAGTGGAACAATTTAAAATGTTGGTTTCTGTCAAGTTTGAGCTTGTAGTTACATACGTACAATTGTTGAACTCATACTTACACTCAACATTTTTATTGTACTATGAAGTAATGCAGTACAGGTGTGTACAGTGTTTATATGTATAAATAATACAATAAGTTAAATATAGTCTCTTCTTATAAAACAAACAAACAAATAAATGAAAGAATTTAAGTGCAGTATCAATGACAGGAAAATTCTATACATGTAGTCTGTTGTCAGTGTTTCGACTTGTCAGGATGTATCGGTTGTCCCCACTTTATTGTTTTTCCTTGTAAAACGGAAAATTATTTGTGGCACTATTTCCAAGGCTGGAAGAACTATTGTAACCACCAGTGCCACTATAGTGAGGCTTAGTCTGGCCACTGCGTGTTGACGGACATGACAGCAGTGGGCGTCGTCCACCTTGACGAGGTTGCTCATGGGTACGGTAGAATTGGCATGGTTTAGGTCACAATTGAAGGCGCATCCAAGCGGCTGTGTAGTATCAGATAACAGAAAGGAAAATATCAGAAGAAAGGTCAAAATGAGGATCATGAATGTGCCTACTTGAGTCCAACCAGTCAGGGGTTGTCTATGAAACAGCTGTTGTGCCAATACAAACATGATGATGCCACTGGCTATCAGCAGGATCCAACCTAAGCCAACTTCAACAGGGTCACAGAAATTACGATACTGCACTGCTATTGAGAAGGCATTGTAAGCTGCTTCTATTTTGAGAATGTCGGCCAATACTCTAAATATTTCGTTCAATATTGGGAGTTTTTCGAAGTAGTCATTGTTGATTTCGTATTTGATTGCTTTGAAGGCCAGAGGTAGAAAGTGGAGTAAAGTTGCAGAGAAGACCGATGCTAATCTTGCTACGACCAGATTGGCGTTCACGCATGACCGGTCGCACTTTAGGTTGTCATGGTAACGGTGCATAACAAATTCGATCATGTCGTCATAAAAGTAGAGAAGAAAGCAGAAACACTGCAGCAAACAGATCACGGCGGATCCCCTGGTGTGCTTGAATATTTTCTTATGTTTACATGTAAAAATGGTGAGCAAGGGAGAATGCTGTATCGAGTCATCTTTGTTCGAATTGCTTTCATTAGAATCATTTTCATTAGAATCATTTTCATTAGAATCATTTTCATTAGAATCATTTTCATTAGAATCATTTTCATTAGAATCATTTTCATTAGAATCATTTTCATTAGAATCATTTTCATTAGAATCATTTTCATTAGAATCATTATTGCTCTGTTTTTTGCCACGTGTCCCAATTAATATAATGACTGAGAGTATCCCCAAGGCGACCAGTAGCAGGATCGGCAGTAGTGTCAGGATCAGGGAAATGATTGCAGGTACGGTGTCGTCCTTGTCATACTTTTTCAACGCCTCTGCCACACCTTCTGTGCTCACGAGGTCTACATTCGGGGTGCAGGTGTTAAGTTCGTTGGGCGTGACTCCGATAAAAATGCACTCCCTCAAAAACGCTAGGAAAAGTTTGATGAAGAAAAATATAGCCAGCGTAATGTTGTCTTGAGGAAACTCCTACACATTAACAATAGAATGAGGCAGACAAATATATATCAGGGAGAAATTCGTGTTGCTCATTAAGGTTATCTTGAACACTAAAGGTTTTTATTTTTTTCCATGCGGTATATGTATTTTAGCTTCTTGTAGTATCGTTACATGAGCAATAGCACAGCTACTCATAGAAGTTTCAGACACGGTCTAATGTTCATGCTATTAATTGCTCAACACGATAGCCAGCTATAGAACATTATTTTCTATCACTACTGGTTCATTTTACTATACATTATGCTTCTACTACAGATCAATTCATATCTTACCATTTTTTGCTGCACAAAGTTTAGTATTGTAAGGGCTGTGAAACTTTTTGAATAGACTGTGATACTGGCTTGTGTGTGCAGGTATTTGTATTCTTGGAAGAGGAGCCATTCATGGTGATGAATACATAATGTATATTTATGCATGGTGAGGCCCAACCTTATAGTAGAATTATTCATAGCCGAAGGAGAATATTCAGGGAATTTTTGTTGTTTGTCACTGTTTTTGTTCGGTGAGCAATCTCCTCCTCCTTCTGCCCCGCCCCCTAGTTAAGGACTAATCATAGAGATTTTTCCCCGGCGGATTTTCTTCTTTTTCCTCCAAACTCCTCCCCTTTTTGTTATATGATAACCCATATTAAACCCTCAAAATATTAATTTGAAATGCAAAAATCAAGTGCATCATATTAGCTGGGTGACAACTTGTTTAAGCTGTCTTTCATTTGTCTGATCTGTCTCTCCTTGTACATATGTATATTGTGGGCTGGGTTGGGGAATCTGGACGAGTCACAGTCCTCAACTATAGCTCGCACCTGGAGACAGCAAGTTAGTTGCTGCCACCAGAGTAAAGTGCCCTTCTAAACTACCCTACGGCGAACCGTCACCGCTGGAGACCCTGAAGACTTCAGTTCCTCCACCTCCTTATACCCTTCACACGCACCACTTAGCCCCTTCCTGGGTACCTCCTCGTCTTCGATCACTACAGCCAACCTGGCAATCTCACCCTCTCCACATACTCCCGTAAACAATTGACATGAATCACCTTATTGTGTTTCGTCGCCCCGACCTTGCAAATCCGATAGTTAACCTTACCAACTCTTTCCAGAACCTCGTACGGCCCCTCCCATGAGTCGGCTAGTTTACAACTCAACCCTGGAATTCTATACCGGACCTTATCACCCGCCACAAATTCACGCAACTTGGTACCCTTATCCACCAGCTTCATCCTACTCTCCTTCCCTTTCAACATCTTCACCTCTGCACAGTCCCGCATCAACTCAAGCCTCTCTGCCATATTTCTCACCCACTCAAATACATCCAACTTGTCATAGTCCGCCTCATACAACCCATAATACAATGCCTCCAATGGTGTTCTAACCTTAAACCCATAGACAAGACCAAATGGTGAGAACCCTGAGTCAGCATGAGGCATCTACCTCAGAACAAACAGAACGTAGGGCACCTGCCTCACCCAATCACGCCCACTCTCAACACACTTCCCCAGGATACGCTGGAAGGTACCATGCATCCGTTCTATAGCCCCATTAGTCTCCGGATGATAAGGTGACGTTCTCACCTGCTGCACCCCTAGAAGCTCACAGACCTGCTTCAGTGCCCTGGAGCAGAACTGGCTACCCTGATCCGTCATCATACGCTCCGGTATGGAGGTTCTACTAAAGATCAAAACAAGAGCCTCTGCTACAGCCTGGGACGTGATCGACCTCAAAGGCACCGCTTCCGGCCACCTCGTAGCTAGACACACGTATGTCAACATAAACCGATAACCTCCTTTCCCTTTCTCCAGTGGACCCACAATATCCACCGCTACGTCTTCGAACGGCTCACTCAGAACCACAGGAGCTCTCTTAGGCTTATACTTGCTATTTCTCTGGCATATGTCACACCCCTGACAATGAGCTCTAATATCCCACCGCTGCCACCAAATGTGGGCTGGGTTGGGGAATCTGGACGAGTCACAGTCCTCAACTATAGCTCGCACCTGGAGACAGCAAGTTAGTTGCTGCCACCAGAGTAAAGTGCCCTTCTAAACTACCCTATGGCGAACCGTCACCGCCCGAAGGTCAGATCAGGATAGATTAAATTACTGTAATTAGAAGAAACGAACACGCAACGAATTGATTGAATGAAACACGAGACTGGCACACACTGCCAACACAACTCCTTAAATACATGCACACAGCCACACCTACAAGTCACACGAAATGCTGCAAAGTTCCTGCTCTGTGCCAGACAAGCTAACACACAAACATTTACAACACCAATTAACTCTTGACTTACACAACTCAGACAAACAATTTGTAACATGATCAACCACACATACATACATAAATGTTCTCTTGCCCTTCATTCTTCATGTGGGCACTTCCCCCCGCCCACATATATCACTGCTGGTCCTCCATTAGAAGTGAAGCTTTGACTACTATTAGGCTATATGGGACCATAGTGTGCCTGTTAAATTTAATTATTGTCTTTTAAAGCCTTATGAGCACTGCCTTGAGCATGGAGAAAAACCTTTCGAGTACTTAGAATTTATGCAAGTCTCACCAGTTGAATGGAATATTTAAATTCAGAGTACTAAAAGGTTTCGAAGAGTGATTGACAAAGGACTACAAGTGTAAGTTTGTGGATTCCACGCGGCTTTATGTGCCTTGTGGATTCACAATTAGGTGGGCAACAGTTATGGAGGAAATAGGGAGGAACCGGAGCACCAGTGACCACAAATTAAGACATTAGATGTATTCTCTCTCTTTCACAGGCTTTTTTAAACAATACAGAATTAAAAATATTTGGTCTCCACTGGGAATCGAACCCAGGACCGCTTATATAATGCACAAGCGCTCTGTCACTGAGCTACGACAACCAGCCGGCAAACAAACACTCCAATTCTGTATTTATACTGTTACGACATGCCTGCTACTTTAATTTGAAATGGAATGTCTGCTATTTTCTAGAGGTATGTATGAAATTTTTTAATATACGTCAGCTCTGGCTTCTTTTAAATGCACTATAGACACCTCATTGGTGTTTGCCCTTCTTTTTGTCATGGGGAACATGACTTCAAATCACAACTCCCTCTCTTTTATTTACATTGTGTGTATTTAATTTTCTGAAGTATAAAGATTAATACGTACTATCACATATTCTGTTCTATTTGTTTATTGTGTTTGCATGAATATGTTCAGTGATCTTTAGTTATCCTCAACTGCACACGACCTTGCACATGCATGTATACATTGGAGTTGTTACAAAGGCTCGGATTCTTGGGTTGTCTTCTTTTCCACCATAGGTGCGCTATCATCGGACACTTCTCCTTTACCCTTGCCAGATGTTCCTGCTTTATCCTTGCCAGATTTTTCTGTGGTTTTATTGGACTTTCCTTTTCCTGCCGAGAATATGACCACGCCCACCACCACGGCGACAATTGTGGTCTGCACAATGGCTATGAGCGTGAATATCAGTCTGGTGACGATGTTGCTATGGATGTTGCAGCAGTGGCGATCCAGAAGTGGGTGTGACAGGCCGGTGCTGGTGGGAGTGGTAATGTCGCAGTCGAAGCCGCAATCCAGCGGCGTATCGTTGTCACTGGCCAGGTAAAAGAACAGGAGTGCCGCCAGAAAGATGTTTCCCAGCAACAAGAGTAGCGCCACAGAGCCTGTCTTGTAATCCTTCTTGGCGTTGATGATCTTGACGGTGATGTATAAGGCTCCGCCCACTGTGCACAAGACGAGCACAATCCAGTTCAGCGCATTCTCCGTCACGTTGCAGTTTTCGGCGATGTCGCTATAGACCGTCAACGCCGTGAAAGCGGCGTCCACCTTGACTATATTTCCGAGCACGCCCAGCAGGGTTTTCTCGTTTTCGATCACGTAGTCGTATTTAACAGTAGCCTGCGTCCAATGGTGGAGAAGATAGGGAATTTGATGGAGCAACAAAATGGCGCCCACTGATAAAATGGAGGACGTGACTTGGACGTTTCTGGCGCACGTGTTGCTGCAGCCGAAGTCGTTTCCGTGTGCCTGGACGAGAGGTCCCAGGTTATCGCCTATGAAGTACACGGTAACCAGGACGCATTGTATGAGCCCGGCTATGAACGACATGTGGGAGTGGTCAGCGAAGTTAACGTCACTCCCGCCGCACGAGAAGAGAGTGAAGAGCGGGGAATGGTGGACTTTGCTGTCTGTCTTGGGAGTTTGTCGGGCCGATAGTATGTACAACATTATCATCACAAAAAACACGACGATCAACGGGATAAGGAGAACTGAAAATACTATGATTCCTCCCAGTCCGTTGCCACTGGTCTCGTTGCGGTAAATTTGCAGTGCTTCGTTCACGATTTCTGAGCTTGAGGCGTTTGCATACATGCTGCATGTTTCACTTGGGGTTGCCGACGGAGGGTTGAGGCCTAGAAAGATGGAGTATCTGGCCAGAGAATTGATGAGATCCAGCATTAGGACAATCCCCAAGACAAACCCATCCTCTGGAAACTTGTCCTGAAAAGCAAAATCAAGATGGCAAATGTCATTGAAAGGGGGGGGGAAAATGGCTGTGGCAACATACTTTCTTAATTAGCTAGAATAAGGTCAGATAAAGGGCTATCAAGTGCTGTAGTTAGGTGTTACTCTCACCAACTATTGCAAATGAGGATTTAATGTAGTATTAGTCAAACAATAGAACAGATTTTGTTTCCTTGTTTAGTGAAGTAACTTAGGGAGAATTTCACAGAATAGCTATTGTATGAAGGTCCACTATATGCCATGTTGCAGTTTCAGATCTGAGGCAGTGAATTGAATGGAATTCTAGAATACAAACTCTAGTGCAGTAGCTATTGTATCTTCAGCTTGTGCTGTCTTCAGAATCCAATCTACTATTCAGACTATTAACAATTGGCTAGTTGTATGTAATAAAGTAGCTATTTACTTACAGTATGTATCAAACCTTTAATTTACATACAACAGTCAAGTGGCTTGTATCCATACTTGTATACTATCCCAATTAGCTAAGGCAAATTATTTAAGCTTACCTGGACTCCCATTAGCAGAACTAGTAAGTCACTTTAATTAAGACTCTTCTTGTAGCTTGATTGGTACAACTGTGGCTAGACTGACCTTTGGGGGAAGCCATAGAAGGCTATGGTTTATTTTTATCTATGATTGCTTGTGAATTTCCTGGATACCATACAAGTGACTGTTTTAGATTATGTAGAATCAAGACTAAGAGAAACAAGACTGGCTCTGAATGGCCACACAATGGCAGGAACAAATACACTGTGCTTTAAGTGGTCCGGTATTGTTTTCAGACATTCCTTTCATCATTTGGAACTGCTCTGCTATAATATATATTGGACTAAACTGTAAAGATTACTGCTAGAACTTCTCAGGGAGTGTCCTACACTGCAGTATAGAGTTGAGAACTCCCAGAACTATTCAGACTCATGTTGTTGTTGTGTTGTGCATGCCCAGTTGAGTGTTTCACAGCTCCACTTTTGTGTCAGGTTTGTGTGCAGGTCAATCCTGTAGTCAAGTTGCACCCCCTTCTCTCAATTTAAGTCTGTCTAGCTACTAGCATTCACTGATAGTCTCTGCACCTGCCACTCTTCCATATACTTGCAGCAAAGAGAGCGTGACTGCATGGATTTTTATTAGCGTAGTAAAGTACAAGCTTACTTAGTTTTGCTGTCATAGTGAGAAGTACATACAGGTCGTGTAATAAATGTGACCTCTGGTGCAAAATTTCAGTTCCATCTGAGGCTGAGGAAAATTGTAGGGTTGTTTCCAATTTAGAAATTATCAGGAATAGTTTGCACGAAATTTTGAAGTAGATTCAGAGAATGCTGATGAAGAAAGAGTAACAACTAGTATACTTCCTTCTGGCATTTAGTATTGCTGTGCACTCACTTAAACAACACTGTGCTGGATAGAATGCCTACTTCACAATACTAAAAGGGGTCAGCTATGTTCTAATCAAGGACATTATAATAATCTTAACCTTAGTAAATACTGTTTCCTATTCTTCTTATTATGGTAGTAGCATCCAGGAACACACATGGATCGAAATGTAGGAACACAGCAAGTGTAAAGTCCAGAAACACAGCTAGTGCAAGATCCAGGAAGTATAACTTCCTCACAAGTTGCTCATTTGGTACCTAAAGCCTCTCCACTTGTGAGATCAGTTCCTAATGATCCCTCAGTCTCGGTCACGTTCATGTCACTCCTCCCACTGCCACTCCCACAACCTAGCTAGCCTGTTGATAGATTCTGAGAGGACTGGTAGGCTCACAGACATGGCCGCAGGCGATTAGTGAGCTAATTGCACGCATATGAGCAAATGCATGCAGGTTGTGTGCAATGAGCACTTATACAAGTATTTGTGTGCAGATTGTATGCAAACTTGCACACATGTATTCACGAAATATACTTGCTGCATACGTGCTATATGAAATATGATCTATAAATGCAGATAGCTACTTCTGCACATGTTTGAATTGCACACATGCTGCAATTGAAAGAAGCACACTAGCAGTGTGTGTGTGTATGTGTGTGTGTGTGCTACTTCTATAGATTTCTTTGGATTATTCGTTACAAAATTCAAAATCTCCATATAATAGGTGGGATTTATTCCTAAAATTGTGTAAAGCAGATATTGGAGTGTAAATTCTATAGAAATTGCATGTGTTTTGCAGGAGTATATTATAATCGTGATTATATGGAGTAGCCACAGACATATATGATTTTCATGCACACACGTACAATTACATATTGCAGAGAAATTATTTGTGGTGTAGTAGACTCTTATTAGTTTATGGTTTTACCGTTGTTAGACCGAAGTAGGGTGCTTATTGGTACGAGTGCTATTGACCCCTAATAGCACAGGTTACCCGTGCTATCACTCGCTAACAGTAGGCCAGCTTTTTAAAAAGTCTTTTGCAATTGTAGCTACATTGTATCGTTCAGTCACTATCTCCTTATTTCAGGATTAGCTTCCGCTAGAACTTTCTTTTCATCGTACGACTCCTCCTAATCTGTTGTAAAACATTCTGTCTAATACGGTTAGAGGTTCTGTGGTAAAGAATGACATTGTCTCCAACTAGAAACTACTCGAACTGTACGTTTCCAAGGTTAACACTGCACGTGTGCACACTTACCCGTACTATTTCACTTAGTTACGCGCTATTTCATTTTCCCCGTGCGATTTCAATTGAACAGCGATTTTTCCCATACATTTTTGAATGGGCAACTTACGCGCCATACTATTACTAGTAATATACAGTGTAGAGTAATTAAACTCTCCTTTCCAACTAGATTGATGTGTCTCTACTAATGATAGCCACCGAGGTAAACGCTTTACCACTGTGTTTTATTGAAGAGTACAATAGTTTGTCATGAAGTTGTAGTGAAAGTGTATGAGTAGATGGATTCTACTTGTCATCTTGTTCCGCTTCTAAAAAGTGAACGATTTTTTTTTGACTGAATAACCAAGAAGAATTCTAAATGTACCTGAACAACAACAACAATAATGAAATAGTAATAGCAAAATGTTGTAGTTTCATGCCATGGCTAAACTAAAGGCAAAAAAAAAAAAAAGGTAGTCAAGTATACCTTCTCTCTCCATGGATTCCTTCCTTCCTTTGTGTATCTCTCCCTCCTTCTCATGCTCTCTGTCTTTCTATTCATGATTGTGGACTTAAGCTTTGTGAAGCTATATCGCCAATTACTTTTAGTCACAAGTAGCCATCGTTTCTGATCTTCCTTATTCTACAGAACGTGATGACGCTTTACCCATTCATATCATGTTGACACTTTACATGACGCTTTACCCATTCATTTCATGGTGACACTTTATCAACCGGGCTCACCTCATCAATTACACACACCGTCGTCATCGTTACCAACGCACATGCGTACTATATTGTTGTTATGACTAAAAGCTTTGTGAAGATTTAGTTAAATCATGTAAGAAACTCATCTCTTGCAAGTGTCTTGTGTATCCCAGCCAACCAGTCATTATCAGTGTGATTAATACTGGTAGGGTCCACAATGGACATTGTCAAGCAAAAATTTCCTATGCCTACTCTTACACTACTATGTACGAGTGTCTCATTATTAAATATATCTCTATAATTTTACATCTAAGGTCTTATGATCTTCCGTAGAAGTAATGATTGGCAAAAATGTGGGCTCATTAAACTGTGTCATATTATGACACTCTGCAGGAAAAGCAGACAATTTTCATAACTACTGTAGGCTCTTCAATAACATCTGTTTTACCTGTCTTACGTATGTGTGTACACTTGGCAAGGAAATTAAATACTTCACACTATTCAGTGTACCAAGAGAGATAAGCTGCTTTATTCAGCCTGATGGCTACAAAGCCATATACCAACTAGAGGCAAGTTTGCCATAAACAGTTCTCTGCTAATAGGTATTGTTGTGCCTGTGTTGTGGTATTCATCAGTGCTAGTGTTTGAGAACTGAGTTCAATATTTCAACTTTTGTAAAAAAAATTTTTTTTTTTTTTTACTGAGTTACATACATGTACTAAAAAAAAAATTCTTTTGACATGAGTTTACCTAAACAACAACAACAATAACAATAATATTAATAATAATGTTCGGAACTTCACCTAGTGTTGCTTGCTATAATAACTACAGCTTGAAATTATTTTTATTAGTGTGTTCATTGTATCAAAGACTACGCATTTCTACTAAGCTTTCAAGATCACTACTCCGGCTACGATAGCAATTGCCAACGTCTGGGCAATGGATACGACTGTGAATAAGAGCCTGATGCCGATGTTGCCAAGGATATTGCAGCAGTGGCGCTCCAGTAGTGGGTGTGTCAGATCTCCACTACTGGGTCCTCCATCACTACAGTGGAAGGCACAATCTAGCGGAGTGGCGTTATCACTAATGAGGTAGAGTGAGAGGAGTACAGTCAGGAATATAAAAACAGATATAAGAAACAGGACTGGCTTGGGCTCTAGTTCAGGGTTATAGGCATTGATAATCTTCACAGTGATGTAAATGGCCCCAGCAAATGCACAGATAAACAGAATGGTCCAGTTGAGGCCTTGCTCTGTGTCACTGCAGAAGTTAGAAACTATCGTGAGCCCGGTCAGAGCTGTGTAAGCTGCGTTCACCTTGATAATATTTCCTAGCAACCCTATCAAAGTTTTTTCATCTTTAAGCTCGTAATCCCAGTCATCAGAATCATTTATAAGCTTTATAAGTGCTGAAGGAGATATGGTAAAAAATGTAGCAGCAGTATAGCCCCCACTGAGATAACTTTAGTAATTATGGCAGCATTTTCAGAGCATTTGCCAGTGCATCCTATGTCACCTCCATGAGCAACTAGAACAGGTCAAAAGTTGTTGCCTGTGAAGTACAGAGCGGCCAGAAAGCATTGTAACATACCAGCTATGTAGGACATGTGGGAGTGGTCTCCAAGGTCAGGGCCTTTGAAGCATGTGGTGATGGCGGTGGTGAGAGGGGAGTAGTGTTTGTCTCTCTTTTTTGTAGTTGTTATGCAGCATCCAGAAATGAAGTAAGATATGGAGATAATGCCAAATGCGACGACCAGAAACAAAGTCAGTGATACATAGATAATTATTCCTGCCTTACCGTTGTGCCGTGTCTCGTTGCGATACATTTCCAGTGTTTCGTCCAATATCTCGGAGCTCGATACATTTCTATATGCATCACATGTCATGGGTTGTTTTACCTTGACGTACAATCCCAGAAATGTGGCGTCCCTAACGAATGAGTTCGCCAGATCCAGGAATAGGGTAAGAGCTAAAACTCCTCCATCTTCAGGGAATACATCCTTTCAAAAAACAAAGTATTATATGTAACAGCAGAACTGCTGTAGAAATTAATACTTTACAACTAAACAAATCTAATTCCTGGACAAACTGGGAAAGATATTAGGTACATTGTAGCCAAACCAACAATACAGGTTATGTAAATATCACTAAACTCGTGCTTCGTGTGTGCTGTCTCACTTTCTATTAGCTTATGAAACAACAACAATAACAACAAAAACAGCGACAAAAACTACCATCAAACAACACCGCAACCTTACCGAGACTGGCCCCATGTCTTTTAGCAGTCAGATTACTGGAAGAAAATAGGTGTGGACCAACTGTTCCCAGTATTTAAATGTAGTTTAGGAGGTGGTGTGCTATGAATATCATTAATTACCATGGATATGCCACTTGTGTATTTCTGAGCATGCCTGGTGCCACCCCAGTTGCAGATTAAGCCTGGCCCCCCTTTCCCAAGACACTTAGTAATGTAGCCACAAAACCACCTACATAACCTCAAAAAGAATTAGTAACATGATGACATGACCACCACTTGGTGGGATGTGGGGTAGGTTCACACGCTGCCACCAGGAGTTGAGGTGAGAAGTTTCTCAGCTTTGTAGTTGAGCTATGCTCTCAGTAATCGCCCACAGCAATCCCTAGATAGGCTGACCCTAGTCTTGCCTTAAGGTTACGGTATACAATTTGCTCATTAATTATTCATGAGTTACTGTTTTTGTTTGTATCATCCACTACACTTATTTTTATGAACTACGCTCCACGGTTGTCGAGAAAATCTCAGTTTTGTCTCCCAGATCAAGATAAAATGGCGTCTCTAAGGCACAAAATCGTGAATATCTGGAGATCCATGGCCCATTGAGCCAAAATCGCTGTGACTGGCCCTCGAGTAAGTCCTAAAGTAGCCAGGGGAGCTGTCACACTAAAGCTAGGAGTGATGATGAAGCCAAGATTTGACGCCGAAAATCTGCCGAAAATTTGCCTCAGGGGGTCCTCGGTCAAGCCTTGCTGGCTGCTCATTGAAAAGCAAGAGCTAGCTAATAAAGAAACTTGAACACATTATAATTTCATGTTGGAAAAAAAACAATGGATGGCATTAGGAACATAATCTACACTAATTACTAAGATAATTTTATGACATGTGTTTATGTTCTCATGGGCTAATGTTTATGTTCTTGACTCCATCAATGCGTTCCTTTCTCTACATGGTGGGAGGTCCCACATGGGAAGCTGGTACCTTGCAATAACTATATAATGTGCATTCATGTTCATACTGTGCCCACTGGGGATTTTGCCAAATTTTGACTAGCTGTGCTTACCGTTACACACACTAAGCAACCATTAGCTTGCATGCACGAGAGGGTTATAGTATTCATCCTGTCCGTTTGCCTGTCACGCTCTGATTTTGGAGGTTACTGACAGTTGACCTTTGATTTAGGTATGAGCTTATTCAGAACGATGATTTAGGAGAGCTGCTATTGTGGTACTTTTTTTAATTTTAGGCTTTGTGTGTGTGTGTACACTTCAAGAAGAAATAACTACTTCACACTATGTAGCGTATTAATATAAACTAGCAAGTATCCCGCCACACAGTGGTGCCTGACGTACTAAATTAGGAGTGCAGTAGAATAAGGTAGTTTTATCCATGGTTTTTCTCTCCTGCTCTCTTTTTTTCCTCAGCCATCTTTACACTGTTTTTTTTTATTCCTCTTTTCATCCTTTCTCCTCCTCCTGTCTACCTCTCCTGCTCCTCATATCTTTGTCCTTTCTGTGTATTTTCTTTCACATCTTCATTGAAGTAGTTACACCAGTCTTGTATTCTCCTGCTTCTTTGTTTCTCTTATACCCACTGTGGTTAGTTACTGTACATGAACAGTCTTTCCCAACTCAGTTTAGCAAGTGTTGAGTTTTATAAGGTAAATAGGTTAATAAGGCACTTCAAGCTTCTCCAAGCTGTTGGTCCGAATGGTTTAGGAGTTTGTATGTGTTCTCTATAATATGATAGTCTGTAATGTGGTAGTTGTAGGTTCAAATCATGACTAGGTCTCTTTTTTCTCTGCCTTTTTTTTCTTCTTCTTTTTTTTTTTTTTTTTTCCCTAGTCAAACATTTTCTCATTCAACTAATGTCGATGCTTTACCAATTCTGATCAGCTCATGAATTACGCATGAATTCACACCGTTGTCGTGGTTGTTACTGACACACAAGAACCAAGTACACCACAAACGTTTCTCTGCTAATTGATTTCTGTTGTGGTTGTTTGTGGCATTGGTCAGTGGAAGTGTTTGAATAGCTGGGTTCATTTTTTCAAATTTTGTAAGAATTCTTATTTTGGATTAAGATACATGCATGTACAACAGGAATTCTAAAACAAATAATAATAATAATAGTAATAACAACAATAATAATAATAACAACAATGATGTTCAGAACCTTAATCAGTGTTGCTTGCTATAATATTACGGCTTGAAAATTACTGGCAAGTTTGAGTACTTGTAGGATATATATTTACCAGTCGTCAGCTCTGCTACGATAGGAATTGCCACCGTCAGGGCAATGTAGAAGCAGGTGAGTGAGAGTGAGAGTCTGGTGATGATGTTGACACGGATATTGCAGCAGTGGCGCTCCAGTAGTGGGTGTGTCAGATTTTCATTACTGGGTCCTCCGTCGTCGCAGTGGAAGGCACAATCTAGTGGAGTGGCGTTATCACTAATGAGGTAGACTGAGAGGAGTACAGTCAGGAATATACCAACAGATATAAGAAACGGGACTGTCTTGATGTTTCGTTCAGGGTCAAAGGCATTGATTATCTTCACAGTGATGTATAAGGCCCCAGCAATTGCACAGAAGCCCAGAATGGTCCAGTTGAGGCCGTGCTCTGTGTCACTGCAGAAGTTTGAAACAATCGTGAGCCCGGTCAGAGCCGTATAAGCTGCGTCAACCTTGATTATATTTCCCAGTAATCCTAACAAGGTATCTCGATCTTCAAGCTCGTACTTCCAGTCATCATGATTAATAAGTTTTACGCAGTGATGGAGAAGATACGGTACTAAAAGTAGCAGCAGTATAGCCCCCACTGACATAACCTTAGTAACTATGGCGGCATTTTCAGAGCATTTGCCAGTACATCTGATGTCACCTCCGTGAGCAATTAGAACAGGTCCGAGGTTGTCGCCTGCGAAGTACAGAACGGCCAGAAAGCATTGTAAGATGCCGGCTATGTAGGACATGTGGGAGTGGTCTGTAAGTTCAGTGACATTTCCACAGCTTTTGGTGATGATGGTGATGAGAGGGGACTGGTGTTTGTGTCTAGTCTTGGTACCTGAGGAGCAGTGTATAGAAATGATGTAAGCTGTAACAATGATGCATAATGCAGCCAACAGAGGCAAACACAGCAGTAGGAAAGTTAGTATTCCTGCCAGTCCATTGCTGCTTGTCTCTTTGCGATACATTTCCAGTGTTTCGTCCAATGTCTCAGAGCTCGATACATTTCTGTATGCATCACATGTCCTGGGGTCATTTGCATTGTCATATATTCCCAGAAATACTGCATCTCTTATAATCGAGTTCAAAAATTCCAGGAACAAGGTTAGAGCTAGGACTCCTCCATCTTCAGGGAATTTATCCTTTAAAGAATATTATTAGAATAATGAGATATACATAGCAATTAAAAAAACACTATAAAGCCGTTGAACCTTACGAATTGGACAGATTAAAATATAAGACGTATATATAAAATATATACTTAATTACAACAGGTTAAGTAATTATGAAAGTAAGCTGGTCCTCAAGTGTGCTTCCACGCCCACCTATTCACTTTTTAAAGCAATGAAAATAAATTTTAAAAACTTTTGCATCAGGTGATACACATCTCACCTTGACTCCTCCCATCAGTGTTTGTGATGCTGTCAGATTACTGGAAGAAATTCGGAATAGATTAGCTCTAAGTTGGGATCAGCTTTTAAGTACTTGTCTGTGGTGCGCCATGAATATCGTTAAAATAGGTTAATTACCGGGGATATTCCAGTTAATGTGTATTACTGAGCATGCTCAGTGCCACCCAATTACTGTTTTGCCCCCACTACCAAAAAAAATCAAAAAATCATTAGTGGGTAACATAGGCACAGCCACCTCCTTATCTTCAAACTGAATTAGTAGCAGGTGACATGACTTCTGACTTCTAACATGACTTCTGACTGTTTGTTGGAACTTGCAAACTACTTGTTCATAGTCCACTGTGCACTCATGCTCTTCCAAAATTAGTATTCCTGCCAGTCCATTGCTGCTTGTCTCTTTGCGATACATTTCCAGTGTTTCGTCCAATGTCTCAGAGCTCCATACATTTCTATATGCATCACATGCCCTGGGGTCATTTACGTTGTCGTATATTCCCAGAAATACTGCGTCTCTTAGAATCGAGTTCTGCTCTGCACTTGTGCCTGGCCTTGTCTGCCTCTCTCTCTCTCTCCTAAAGAACCTCCTACATACATCACACTTCAACAGTTCAATCTTCTCACTCTGGCCTCTTCTGCATACACATACTTGGTGTGTAGAAGGTTATAGTGGTTCAATTGGCAATCTTTACTACACATTTTTGCTAGCCATGCGTAATATTACACCCAGTAATTTCAATTGTGGAATGATTGATAATTCACTGTAATGGTGGTGTGAGTGTGTGCGTGTGTGAGTGTGTGTGTGTGTGTGTGAGTGTGTGTGTGTGAGTGTGTGTGTGTGTGTGTTCTCTAATGCTATGTATAGTGTTCTTGGCCAAAACTGTTTCTAGTGCTATCTTGGTTAATGCCACTTTCTCTTTGGCCAAAAAAACAAACAAAACAACAACAACAACAACAAAAGCGCTATACATTGCCCTATGAAATTTGAGAATTTAGAATTTGAGTAGCATTGCTGAAAGTTGTGGATAGATGTATATATTAGACATTGTGTGGGTTCAGAACTAACTTTTTATACTGGATGATATGAATAAACCACTATCTGGATCCCTCGGCAGGTCAAAGCAGCAGCTAAATCTGCTAGGGGTGTGGGGACACCCAGGTGAACTTAACACTCAAGAGTTATTGAGACCAAATTAGGACATCAAGTCACCAACCCCAATAACTAACCACTGGTATCCTGATAATTAAAATCATGTTCTGAATACTGGAGGAATATCCTTATTGAAACAAAAAAACAACAACAGACTAACCTGGATTCTTTCAGCTCGTATACACATAACTTTCACATTTCTGATACAGTCTTATTGTGGAGAACTCATGTTGTATTTTAATTATGGATCTTTATAAATATTGTGTGATCAAAGAATTACAGAAGGTGAGAAAGAGGAGTGAGGCGGAGTATAACATGGCAAGCTTTAATCCCTAGTAGCCCCCATAATTAAGTGTATAATGAATACAATTTTCAGATGCCACAAACAGTAGATAAACATTATACTAACTATACTACTACCAAATTCATGCCTAGGCAGAGGTGTGAATGTTCGACTCTACAACTGTCTTCATAGGTAAATCATTTTTGTCTTTAATGACTGACTTCCGTGAAGCTTCAGTTTCTCTCCCTGTGGTGTTTTGTTGTGCTTTGGCGAGTGCCACACCCACCAGAGCAACGACCACAAGAGTCTGAGCCGTTGCTATACAAGTGAATACAAGTCTGGTGACAACGTTGGTGTGGATATTGCAGCAGTGGCGCTCCAGTATTGGGTGTGTCAGATCTCCATTACTGGGTCCTCTGTCGTCGCAATGGAAGGCACAATCTAGTGGAGTGGCGTTATCACTAATGAGGTAGAGGAAGAGAAGAGTTGTCATGTGAAGGTATGCAAAGAAGCCAAGAAACGTGAGAACACACGTGTTCAGATTGTCTTTGGAGTTGATTATCTTTGCCGTGATATACAGAGCTCCGCCAATGGTACAGAAGCTGAGTATGACCCACTTCAACCCGTGTTCCGTATAGCTGCAATAACTGGCTAATTGAACAAACCCAGTCAGAGTCGTGTAAGCAGAGTTCACCTTGACGATGTTCCCCAGCAACCCAAGCAAGGTTTTCTCTTTTTCTATGACATACTCCAAGTTCTTAGATGCCTTTACACAATGGTGGAGAAGATACGGTGCCAGGTGAAACAGCAGAGTGGCCGCGACGGATGCCACTTTCGTAAAAACGTTCACGTGCTCAGAGCACGTTCCTATGCAGCCAAAATCAGATCCGTGCGTCTCCACCAGAGGTCCGAGGTTATTCCCGACGAAGTATAGAGTAACCAGCAGGCATTGTACAAGAGCGGCGATGTAAGACATGTGGGAGTGGTCAGCGAGGTTGTTGCCGCCATGCTTGCCGCACGTGAAGAAGGTGAGGAGAGGAGAATGGTGGACTTGTGTTGTCTTGTTTCCCTTTTGGCAACTAGACAATGCATATAATGTACTTACCAATACAAACACAGTAGCTAGCAGCATCATTGCAGTGGAGAACACTGCCATTCCTCCCAATCCATTGCCATTAGTCTCATTGCGATACATTTCCAGAGTTTCATCTAATATCTCTTCACTGGTGACATTTCCGTACGCCTCGCACGTATCTGCCTCGCTGTCGTAGGAACTTAGGAATACGGAGTCTCTAAATATGGCATATATGAGCTCCAGCAGTAGAACTATTCCCAATACAATGCCATCTTCAGGGAATTCATCCTTAACAATAAACAGTTAGAGGGAGTTTAATATGATAAAATATAGTCCTACAGTTTAAGACCTGCAGTATCAAGGCTTTTATATAGTATTAAACTAAACCGAGGGTGACGGCTGGGTTGGATCAGATAACTAAGGATTTGGTATTAGTAAACAGAAAGGGAGTCGGGTGTTAATGAAGCAATTTTAAGTTGAATATGCTAGACGTGACTAAGCACTTACCTTGGTACCCATCCAGACAGGCAAACTTGACAGACTTAATAGTTATTTCAGTTTCATGGAACTAGTTTTGATTTTAAAATTGCTTTAATAGCTAGTTTTGATTTTAATAATGCTTTAATGCAATTGCTGTTATGAGGACAGCTCAGTGTGTTCATCAAGCCATAGATTTTTGTGATATTCAGTCATTAGTCTATTGTTGACCTCTGGAAGTCTATTAACTGTCCAGAGAAAGCATTGTGAGGAGAAGTGTGGTATGTTCAGGTGCACTGCAATGCTCTCTGAATTAGTTATATTAGTTAATTAGCACTTTACGCTCTAAGCTGTAAGTGTGGGTATTTATGTCTTTGCTTGTACTGGATGTTACCACACACACTCTCTGTAGGTTTAGCTGAGAGCATTAGTAATGCTATTTATATTTTAAATGCAGCAGGGACGGAATATATCTTTTGCTTTAGTTGCATTTGAACAAAATGTTTGTTATTTTACTATTAGTATTTTCTTATACTAGTGTTATAAGCAACAATGAATCATGATGTGATCTATGGACTAATGTTCATTGAGCCTCGAGAGTGTATAGTACTCTAGGTATTCCTTATAATTCATATTATTGTAAGATGGCTCATGCTTCCAGTGTGTGTGAGTACAGGAGGTGAAATGACTACCTAATGGTGTGCTTATTTGTATGCTGTCTTCACATTGTACCAGTATGGGTTTAGTGTACTAGCTGTGCATAGTTAAGCCATGTTCAGGTATCCTTTATGTAATGCAAGTCTAACTTTGTAGATAGACTAAAGAGTGTGTCATTTCAAGTACATGACTATATTAATTGTTCCCCTCTTCAGCAAGAGTCTAGTACTAGACTTCATGCATTTTTAAAAATTAATTTTCCATGGTGGTATATTCATTTATTAACCAACATATGGAATAATAAGATCAATTTATACAATAGATGATAACTTATACAGTTGTGCATACAAGTTTAAAAACTACAATTTGAACTGAATGTACATTTAAAGTACATAGTTCAAGTGTCGACTAGAACTACACATCTTGTTTTAGCTTGTAGTAATCTCTAGTAGAAGTAGGCACAGCACATAATAACTCCTGCCACAATGGCTACCAGAGCACTCAGAGCAGATGCTATAATAGTTAGCACCAGTCTGGTGATGACGTTTCCGAGTATGCCGCAACAGTGTCGATCCAGCAGTGGGTGTGACAGCTCAGTACCGCTGGAACCGTTGGCATCGTCGCAGTGGAACCTGCAATCTAACGGAGTACCGTTGTCACTGATCAGATAGCACAAGAGAAGGGCGAGCAAGACAGCGAACCCAATGGCAGACATCAGCCATTTAAACCACCCATGCCACTTTTGTAAACCGTTAAAAATCTTAACAGTGATGTATAAAGCTCCTCCCCCTGCACAGGCAACGAGAACGACCCAGTTTAAACCTTCCTCCGTATCGTTACAGAAGGTGGCAACTTGAGTGAAAGCTGTCAAAGCTGTATAAGCCGCGTCCACCTTGATTATATTACCCAGTAGCCCCAGAAGGGTGGCCTCGTCTTTTATCACGTAATTGAAATCACTATTAGCTTTTCCGCAATGCTTGAGTATGTAGGGCACAATGTGAAGGAGCAATATGGAGGCCACTGAAATTACTTTGGTTACTATTACGACGTTTTCGGAGCATTTTCCTACGCAGCCGATGTCTCCTCCGTGAGCCACTATAACTGGACTCAGGTTATCTCCTATGAAATACAGGGTGACCAGAAACCACTGGACTATAGAGGCGATGTAGGACATGTGGGAGTGGTCTTTGAGGTTGTTTTTGCTGCAACACGAGATGACGGTGAGTATGGGAGGATGGTGGGATTCTCCTCCTGAACAACCAGATATGCAACCTGCTATAATGTAGCATATGGTCACTGTGACGACTACAGCAAGCAGCGGTGTGAGTAGCACTGAAAATACTATTATTTCACCTAGTCCATTGTGTTTGGTGTCTCTTCGGTACATCTCTAGCGTTTGATCGAGGATCTCTTTGCTGGTTGCATTGCTGTAGACGTTGCAAGTGTTTTGCTGGCTCTGTCCGTCGTATATAATTATGAATATCACATATCTGGCCAAAGAGTTCACTAGCTCTAGGATTAAGGCCAGAGCAAGAACACTGCCATCTTCTGGAAATTTATCCTAAGAAAAAAAAATCATAAGTGACAACAGAAGTTACTTTTTATAAAGTACAGACAACTAAGTTTTGCTTTTGTGATTAGCTGAAGGTATGGTTATTATCTACATAAGTATAGCTTGTCTGCTGATTAATATACTTGATGGTTAGAATAGGAGACAGACAAGAAAGAGTTCTGGCTTCACTAAATTGAACAGTAGCCATACTACCATGACACCTTAGACTAAGAGTTGAGTTCGCAGTTATACAGCAAGCTTTCTTAAAAACAAACTGCAGGCTTTTGTATTTAATCCATCTTGAACTAGAATTTCAATATCACAGCTTCTGCATGCAATGGAGTGGCTTACATACCTTGATGGCTGTTTTCCCCATTGTTTCAGAGCTGCAGTCAGTATGGGTGAAGTTAGAGGTCAAACTTGTTTACTACAACTTATTTTGTTGGGCGAGTCTCTTTATGGTAATGTTGGGTTGTCTCATGCTATGAATATCTTATAATGATGGGCGTGGAGGAGGACTAAGCACTATTAGAATGTATTACTCAGTATAGTTTGTGTGTGTGAGCATATTTTTTTTTTTTGGCTGAAGGGGGGGTGGGGGGAAGGGCGTGTGTTAGGGTAAGTATAGTATGTCCAAGTTTAGTTGGCCAGAAAAAAACTTGAATAACTTTTGAACGGAAGCAGCTACGCATCCGGGGTTTGCACCATTAGAAAGCTCGCACCGAAGCAGTTAAAAATATTTCCTCAGTATACGTACTCCGAAACCGTAATAATGTAGTGGTCAAGTTGGGTTGTGTTAACCAATTTGGTATAGCGTTGATTGGTATAATTTCACTGTTAGGCATGCTATACTCCTTCACTCCTTCTGTTTTGATGACACGAACTCATGACATTGAGTTTGATCCTCCCCGTGCCTTATGTTACAGTGTTACTCATTCTAGTATGTAATACAATACATGTACGTAGCTTAATAATTATATGTAGACTGTGCACATTTGTAAACTCTTATTGCAACAATATGTGCCCTCTAATTGTATTATGTAGTTCTTTATTGTTGACGGCATCATCCTGACTTGTATTCCATTGTTATAATTACTTATTAATTTGTTTATTAATGTACCGTAGACTTGGGTTGTTTAGTGCCCCCTGCAGATAACTCCATACGGTAAGGAAGTGGGCGCTTAGTATAAAATGAGCGCTACAGTGAGTGATGTCCTGCAAACTTGAGCTGAGAGACAATTAACAATGGACGGAAAGTATGGAGTGCTTAACTAAAAGTGCTAAAAACCGGGAAGAAAACAGGCGCTTAGCAAAAAGTAGTGTTTTTGGCAAAGAAGGCGCACTTAATAACCTGAATCTACGGTACTGTACTTAACTTAATTGATTTGAAAAATAACATCAAAAAACCACATAATTCTGAAAAAGCAACAACATCGTTTGCCTATTAAAATTTAAAAACTAATTTATGAGCATTAAATATTCCAGAAGGTGTGTAGAGATGGAAAAAACATATTAGAGTCTAGCATCAGATCGAGTTGACCTTTTAAAAGTTGCTAGCTGTTTGGTGGATGTTTTTACACTTGTGTTCCCTAAAAATACGACCCACTGACTGCTGTGGTCATCTGAAGGCTCTTTGTATTCTTACATTACAAAATTTCACCAGCAATGGTGTGAAGATGAAAGAAATAACAATACAGAATCGACCATAGACACTTTATTAACTCGAGCCATAATATGTTTCCATTACTTTTAATTAATCTTTTTCTACTAGTGAACTCAAGAAAATACAATATAAAAACAAAAACAAAAAACAACGCTATAAAAAAGGAATCAAGTATACATACATACGTGGTGTACATAACCAGTACTGTGTGTACATGACTATAGGTATGCAAAAAAAAAATTGCTATAGTGAAGTTAGGCGTACAACTGTGTATGTTATGTGTACAAAAAAACAACAACACAAAGTGGATACAAATAGTTTCATTGTCTGTTAGTATTACAATAAAGTACTTGCTTAGTTATTGCTAAGAATTTGTTGTTCTCCCATTGTCATTTGTTGAATTTTCATGTGGATTAATGATATTTGATATTTTGTGGCATTGACATTTGCAGCACTTGTATCCTAGCAAGCACGAGATAATGGAGGCAATCAGGATGGCCAGCACCACCAGAGTTAGTCTGGTGATTGTGTTGTTTTTAACATCGCAGCACTTTTCCTCCGAGACGTTTTGTTGGGAGTAATTGCTTGGTCGTCGAAACCCACAATTGAAAACACAGTCAAGAGGCTGTTGATTGTGAGTCAGCAGGAAAAATATCATAAAAATTAAAATTAATATTATCATAAAAGCAAGAAATTTACACTTAGGGGTTGAAGATTCTTCCACATTTTCGTGCCCCGCATTATCTGTCGATGATTTTTTCTCATCCTTAGTTTTATCCTCTAAATATGAATCAATTTTTAATCCAATATTTGCTGTAGCTATTATAGCAGTTGCTAGTAATAACGTCCATCCCAACACGTGTCCTGCAATTCTGCAGTGATAGTAGCTGTGGAAGATGTCATCTATAGCACTGTATGCAGACTGAGCCTTGAGAATCACACTGAATATTCCGAGTAATTCATACTTGTAAGAAGGCGTGTACTTCCAGTCTTTTTTCTCTGCTACATGTTTCATGAAGGGAGGAATAGCGTGAAACAGGAAGGTCGAAACTATTACTATACTTTTGGCGATGTCTCTAGCAGTTTCCATACACTCATGGTCGCAGTCCAAGCATTGGCCGTATTCGTGGAGAATGGAATCTAGGTTGTTTCCAAATAAGTAGCAGCAGACTGTTAGAGACTTCAGAATGTGAGCGATAACGGAAGCTTTGGAAATTGTTTCTTTTGTATTGGTGGTCCTTTTACAAGCATTGCTAATTGAAACGTATAGGTGTGAATGGACTACATCTT
>WLWD01003259.1_pt1 | contig 64356 bp, 26 predicted proteins | sample 6712731 | NCBI WGS metagenome assembly WLWD01 (sample SAMN12718690, study PRJNA576275) | sponge metagenome | isolation source: marine sponge | host: Mycale hentscheli | place: New Zealand: South Island, Marlborough, Capsize Point | collected 2014-11-01
GAGTGTTAGCACTATGTGCGTGCACAGTGTTAGTACTACGTGCGTGCACAGTGCTAGCACTATATGCGTGCACAGTAATAGTACTACATGCATGCACAGTGTTAGTACTATGTGCGTGCACAGTGTTAGCACTATATGCGTGCACAGTAATAGTACTACGTGCATGCACAGTGCTAGCACTATATGCGTGCACAGTGTTAGCACTATGTGCGTGCACAGTAATAGTACTACGTGCATGCACAGTGCTAGCACTATGTGCGTGCAAAGTGTTAGCACTATGTGCGTGCACAGTGTTAGTACTACGTGCGTGCACAGTGCTAGCACTTTGTGCGTGCACAGTAACAGTACTACGTGCATGCACAGTGCTAGCACTATGTGCATGCACAGTAATAGTACTACGTGCGTGCACAGTGCTAGCACTATGTGCGTGCACAGTGTTAGTACTACGTGCATGCACAGTGCTAGCACTATGCGTGTGCACAGTGTTAGTACTACGTGCGTGCATGCAGTGCTAGCACTATGTGCGTGCACAGTAATAGTACTATGTGTGTGCACAGTGTTAGCACTATGTGCGTGCACAGTAATAGTACTACGTGCATGCACAGTGCTAGCACTATGTGTGTGCAAAGTGTTAGCACTATGTGTGTGCACAGTGTTAGCACTATGTGCGTGCACAGTAATAGTACTACGTGCATGCACAGTGCTAGCACTATGTGTGTGCACAGTGTTAGTACTATGTGCGTGCATAGTACTACGTGCATGCACAGTGTTAGCACTTTGTGTGCAGTACTACTTCGTGAATGCAGTGTTAGTATTAGTACGTGTATGTACAATGATAACAGTAGTGCATGCCTAGAGACTTACCATTATTCTCTTCTTCAATCAAGAACACCAGAACCTCAGTACAGATAGCAGCAGCCCAAGCACCATGAAATCTAGGAAATGAAAAAAAAAAAAGGTTATGACAATATTAATTCTAATGGAAAAGAAAATTAGTTATCAAGCCAAGCTAATGAAGCACCAAAGGTGTGAACCCTCAGCGCCAATGGCACCAATATCATTGCATACTACAGAACCACTAGCCTCAGCAACTATGATACTTGATACTTTATAATATCTCTGTTCTATATGCAACAGCACAGGCCAACCAACACTTTCCTACTTGTTTCAACTCTATTGTTATTAGGGCCCAAAGAGTGGGAGCTGGAGGACAACCTGAGGATGCTAGGGAAGGTCTAGTACAAAAGAATAGCCAAGTGAAGGGTGCATGGTAAGGTCATAAGGTAAGGGATAGCATCAGCAGATAAGCAGTGCAATGAGACTGTCAATAATAAAGCATGTATAGACTTGCCAGCAAAGTGTGAGCATCAACCAAGAATGGGTCAAAGCCATAGGCTAAAGAGACAGCCAAAGCAGCCAGGGAACGCACAACTACAAGTTTACCCTAATAATGCCCACCCTGTAACAACTATGTAATAGGAGAATATCAGTAAGTCTTCAACTTTTTGGTTTGGACATAAATCCAGTGTGGTAGACTCAATGCAGGTGAACCTAAGTCGTGCCCCAAAACAAAAACAAACAAACAAAAAAAAAAAAACCTGGAAAGATTAGTACCTAGACAATAAAAGAGGCAGGGCCACCAACATTATCACTATTAGGGATGAGGCCTGGTTATGTTCACACCCGTTATCAACTTACTTCATGACACTTGTTTCGCCAACATCTTGTATTGACTGGCATTGATACATCAGCAGCATGTTGCTACCTGCAAAATAAGCCAATGGGAAATGTCATCACTACTGGACAAGATAATACAGTTGTGGTCCTGCTGTATAAAAATTACATGGATATAATAGCTATATGATTCCATTCAATTTTTATAGTTGTACCGCCATTCCATTTAGCTAGTCTAGCTATTAGGTGAGCGAATTTTTAATTTCACTGATATTATTACGAGTAAGTGACAAGTAGTAGTACCCTTTAGACACTTGCTAACTAATGATAGGATTAGATGGAGGGGGGACAAACATACAAGCCTAATGCAGCTGTCTTGTGAAACCACTGAAGATGACTCATGTCAAGTTTACATAGCAAACAACCAGTTTTCATTTTTGTCAGACTTACATACTAGCAAACTCAAACAGGCACCTTGTACACACTATTTGTCTCAAACTACTTACGAAACTAATGTACAGAATTATTAGACAGTCCTCCTCTCCCACATCACGAGAGTATTACTAGATTGGCATTACTTTTTTTAAGGGGTGCAAAGCTTTTAACTTACTCTTGAAAGCTGAGAGAGATACTTTCATTTAACCGAACCGCCATAATGAAAAGTTAGTCTCATGTACCCAATCCCTTTACCAACCGCTAATCGAGTGTAGAGGTTCTAGGTTGGTAAAGGGTCTCGCCGTCCCCTCGCTTTATTATGTAGCTTTTTTTGCGTTGAGCTACGGGGCTACTAGCTAAATCACCATCCCTTCCAAACGTGCCTGCAAGGAATACCACCACTCCTTAATGATTATCTCCTCTCTTTGCACTCACATCCTATCACAGGACGATGAATATGGACTTGATATTATCGCTCAGCAACTCAAATCCAAGAATAGGGTGAGGACACATATCTTGGAAGAAAACTCAAAGGATGCCGAAGACCTCATGAAATTGCTATCTGCCAGCCAGAAGAGAGCAGTGAACCTAGCAAAAGGATCATAAACCTGGCTGACAGTGCTCCCACTAATGGAACACGGCTCCGCTCTACACAGGGGTGCATTTCACGACGCCCTCGCACTGCGCTATGGCTGGACACCCCTGGGAGACTACCAGCTAAATGTGCATGTGGGGCCGTCTTCTCAGTTGAGCATGCCCTTTCATGCCCCAAAGGGGGGTTTCCATCCATAAGACACAACGAAATACGGAATTTGACAGCAACACTCTTAACTGAGGTGTGCAAGGATGTATGTATTGAGCCTGGCCTTCAGCCCGTGTTTGAAGAACTGAATGGTGCGACTGCTAACTCACAGCCAGGAGCAAGACTCGACATTGCAGCAAACGGTGTTTGGGGCGGCAATCCCGAAAGAACATATTTTGATGTAAGGGTATTCAACCCCTATGCCCCTTCCAACAAACATTCAGACATGCAAATGGTGTATAGGAAGCACGAACAAGCCAAGAAACGGGCATATGAGGAGAGAATTAGAGAAGTGGAACACGCCACATTCACACCAGTTGTACTCTCTACTACGGGTGGCATAGCAAAGGAAGCCAATATATTCTATAAAAAATTTAGCGTCTATGCTCGCCAATAAGTGGGAACACAGTTATAGCAGTACTCTTCAATGGTTACGATGCCGCCTATCCTTTTCTCTTCTACGGTCCTCTATCCAAGCCATTTGAGCCAGATCATCCATTGGACATGCTGTAAGAATACCAGCAGTAGACTGGTGACCTCAGAAGTACATCTAAACTGATTTAATTTCATTTGCTTTTTGACTGTAACTCAGTTTATATTATTTTGTATTGTATTGTATTGTATATATTTAATTAAAAAAAGAAAAAAGAAAAAAAAAAAAGCTAGATTACTGGAACTCAGTTTTGGTAGCAACACCGTGACAGAACAGTGAGTAAAGCCTACACAAACCAAAAGCGGTTGATTTAAATTCTAAGCTTACAGCTTGTTACCCAATGCACGGATGATCCTAGTGTCTTACAACTAATATATAGTTTGTTCCGAGTTCATATTCAAGGGTTGTACGCAACTGTGCTAATCAATTAATTGGGTAAAGGGGTTTACAACTGTTTCATCTTAAACGGCTTCTCAAAGTGGTTCGGTAAAGCGTCACCTTTTCAATTGCTATGGTAAGTTGATTTGTGCAAAGACAAATGCTGTTTTTACTTTTACCATATTATTAAGATGTAAGCTGCATAGCAGAAATGCAATCTCAGGTTTTATTTAATTGTCTCCTTTTTTTTTTTTTTTTAAAGCCTAGACTATCCCTGGCAGATGAAACCAATGAGACTCATTACTTAAAGGTTAATGTCATCATAATAATATAATTTTAATAACTATTAGAAATAACCACATATACATATTTAGCTGTGTTGTTCTCAAACTTAGCTACCAAGCATGCCTTGAAATTCTTCATTAGAACTTTAAGCTCTCCAGCTTCCTCGTTGTTAGTGCTGTGAATAAAAACATTAAATTGAAATTAGTAAAGCTAGCCACTATGAATATAGCTTGCACAATGATGCATAAAGTGTGCTTTATAGAATCTTGCCCACTAAATTGTGAACCACATAAGACCAGCATAATGATATGCACATTAATTGTAAACATTCAATAATTATTTCCATCAACAAACTGGCCAAAGTTGTAGTCAGCCCACTAGCTAGTTCCTACCACTGTGTCAGTAGTTGAACACCTCTTAAAGTAGCAAGTCTGCATGGGCGTACTGATACACTCCACAGAAGTGTAGTAAAGTCACTATAGCTTATAAGGGTGTCATGCTACACTCCACAGTGTTACCAAACACTTCAGAGTGTAGCACAACACCCCACAATACAGAAGTGTTCCACTACACCCCATTAAAGGTGTAGTGGAACACCCCATTTTTTACAGTGTACTCATCCTTACATGAGTATTCTCCAGTGATCAGTTTTGAAAAACTCATGAAGTTGTTCATACATTACAAGAAAATACTTTCTATATAGCTAAATTTGTACTGTTATATTATAGCTACTTTTGTCAGAAGTTACAACTAGCTACCACATAAAATTTAGTGAAGTGATTTTTTATAATCTACTTGGATGAACAGAATACCAACAGACAATGTAGATAGTATACTCTGTAAATAGTATTTTGCTATTGGTGTAAACTAATCATAGTAAAACATCTGAATCAATCCTGTAATTGTACACAACTCATTGGATAGGAAATGATACATAAAGTGTATTAATAAGGAGGTAATATGATCTCAATAATTAAATACCAGTAGGGTGATACTGTTAATAGGCACAATATACCATAGTAACACAAAAAATGTTTATAATGGTTTGTTCTTCCTATGCTGTATTACATAAGCACAAGTACTTCAGTGTCTATAATTATTGTTAACTGACCGACCAAGCATTCTTTAATCAAGAGGAGAAGTAAACTTTCAATATGATGTGAACAAAACATACAAAACATTCTAGAGAAGGGAAAACTCACATATACAGTTGTTGTTGTTTTTACACAAACCAACTTAGGTAAACATGTTGGTAGAATTCAAACACCATTTGGACAAGATCTTTAAAACATATGTGACTCATTGCTCTTGGGTAGTTTTATCTAAAATGAAATATTAAGAGCTGTATTATATAACGAATTGTCAAGGAATAACTATGAAAATTAATATGCCATGAAAGATGAATTTTGTGACCTCAACTTATTTATAATTAAATTTTCACAATACACGATGTACCCATATTAAACTTTATCTATCATTAATCATGACTGTCATGTCACTCAATATAGTATATTGTGGTTCATTTCCATATGAGGAGTAAACACCACACTCAAGTAAAACTTTGGAAGTTATCATGTGTACAAAATTTGTAAAATTTTGCACAACAGTGTCTTATAGTTTGTGTTGTCAGGTTAAAGTATCATTCTATTTCATTGTGCTTGATAAGGTTTCAATAACACTTATATTTTCAACCACTTATCATAACCATTTCTCAGTTATTAAAATTTTTATTCTATTTCTATTTCTAATTCATCATAACAGTGCAGTTAATAAAACAATTAGTCATGACAATGAACAATTTCTTACTAAAGACCTTCTTATATTTTCCATCATCAACTTACATTATTTAAAAAAAATAATAATAAGTGGGTATTTATCACATAATATCAATGCAATTTCATTAATACAAGACTGTTGATCACTTATCATTCAGTAGTTCAGCATTATTGCTGATAGTCATAGTTATAATGGTTAAAAATAGCAGCAGTGTAGAGTCTTACATGGTAATTATTTTATTGGACACAAAAGTGACAGTGAATCAGCCAATAACAAAATACATTAATCAGATAAAAGATAATAATGTACTGTTTCTAATACAGTGTCTAAAACATGTTTTCCCTTGGATTTTTTTAGCTCATAAAAAAAAATATTTATTCACGTAGTACTTAAGTGTTAATACACCGAGTCTTCAGCAAGCTATTTTATTATCAATAATTTATTGTGAATATTATGTACATTATATTTTTGTTAAAGTTGTCACAACTGCAAACTGAAGGATGTTAGATGAAACTAATAAATATTTACACATTGCTTAAAAACTGAGCATCAATAAAAGGGAAGTTTGGACTAATTGAATTGACATTGGCTATAATTTAAGAACCATTTTAAACTCATGTTGAGATCACCAAATATGGCAATTTAACGTGAATCTAATGCAAAGGAACCGGATTGTTTATTTACTGATTATAAAGCATGTTAATATCATGGATATTAATGTTAATTTAGTGTTCCTTCATAGAAAATGAATAGTTTGTAATCATACGTTGGCACAATGGTCCTCAATTAGTTCCATTTTTGTAGAATTAAACAATGTTTTGTCAATGTTTTTTTTAAAATTCATAATAAAGTGACCAATGCTTGGTATCAGAATTGTATATTATGTTTTCATTGTCCAAAAAATGTAATGATGTCATGTGAATGGAGGTATTAGATGCATATGGCATTATCCTCTATAATTGAGCTCAAATGGAGATCATAACTTGTTTAATGAAGAGTGTAGCATCTGTGGTATTCCTGAAAGTTATTATGTCATTAATTGTAATACATTATTAATAATAGTGAATTTAACAACAACATCAATGGCAGGGTTGAGTTTCCAAACCTATAAATAACATAGTAAATTAATTATAGTATATAAATAGTAATATATGAACAATCACAATATCTAGTACAATTTTTTAATTTATATATTTTAAATTATTTCGTGTGTCATGGTGACTAAGGTAGATAGATAGGAAGAGATTGTTTATGCTTCAATGGCTGACATATGCATCACAATACTTGTAACAATTTGCTTTTTAAGAATTTATTATTGGACTATGAGAAAAAACAATTATTATTTCACGTTTTCTCAACAATGTAATTGTTTTAATGTGACATCTGTTGAAAGTAACACTTCTGACTTTGACCACTAGTCATTTAGCTTAAGGATATAACCTGTTTTGTCTGTTGTCATAGATATCTTTATACCACTGGTCATTTATCTTCAGGCACAAAACATGTTTGTTTTGTTTTTCATAGTTACTTGCTTGTATTGTATTCTAATAAGATAACCTAAAACTGAGAGTGTTTTTCAATAGGTTATGGGCCCAGGTCATCATTAGAAATACAACAGTTTTTAGTGGGATTGTAGGTAGCTATAAGGACAATTATGGCTGATATAAAGTCTTCAGGAATCATACCATTGAATGATTCGAATTATCCCACTTGGAAAATACAAGTTCGAATGGCTCTAATGAAAGATGGTCTTTGGAACATAGTGAATGGAAAGGAGAATGCTCCTGAAAATGAACATGCAGATCAGGCAAAATTCATGACTAGAAGGGATAAAGCTTTAGCACAAATCGTTTTGTCCATACAGCCTTCATTATTATATTTACTTGGTGATCCAGAAGATCCTGTTGTGGTTTGGAAGAAGCTTGAAAATCAATACCAAAAGAAAACGTGGGCTAACAAACTGGAGCTACGTCGCAAGTTGTTTTCTCTTCGTTTGAAGGAGGGAGAATCAGTACAACAACATGTAAAGGTCATGACGGAGGTATTTGAAACTCTTTCGGTAATTGGAGATCCCATAACTGAAGAGGATCGTGTTGTTCATTTGCTTGCAAGTCTTCCAGAAGCATATGACATGATAGTGACGGCTCTTGAATCAAGTTCAAATGTGCCCATTATGGAAACAGTAATCGAAAGACTATTACATTAGGAGCGAAAAATGAAAGAAAGAGAAGGAGACGGTGGTGATTCCGGTAAAGTTTTTGCAGCTTATCGAGCAAAACGAGTGTTTAAGTGTCACTATTGTGGCAAGCCTGGACATTTAAAACGTGATTGTCGCATACGATTTGCAGACGAGCGAAGGGAAAAGGCATCGGATAGTGGGCCTCGAGAAAAGGCAAACCAGGTATTGAGAAAGAATACCAGTGGTGAAGTAGAGGACGTGCTACTGACAAGTCAAGCATTGTCTACTCGAATGACAAGTGGTGAAGAAGAGGACGTTCTACTGAAAAGTCAAGCATTGTCTGTTCGAACGACAGGTAGTTGGATCATTGATTCTGGTGCATCGAGTCACATGTGCAATGATGAACAATTATTTATGAAGATGGAAACTCTCAAAAAACCGCTGGAAATAGCTTTGGGAGATGGTCATGTAGTGAAATCTCAACAACAAGGAACTGTGTCATTGATGATGAAATTACCAGGTAGTGAAAGCAGAAAATGCAACTTACATGATGTTCTGTATGTGCCAAATTTATCATACAATTTGGTAAGTGTATCAAAAGCTGTCAAGGCTGGAAAAATAGTAGAATTTGATGGCAAACATGTCCAAATCAAAAGTGTGGAAGGAAAACTCACTGCCATAGGTACACTAATTGGAAATTTATACTACATGGATTGCTATGATTGCAGAAAAGATTGCATTAACATTTCAACACAAAACTATACTCAGGATATTTGGCATCGACGATTTGGCCATTTAGGGATTCAAAATTTACAGAAACTAGCAAATGAAAAAATGGTTGATGGTTTAGATTGCACTGTTACAACTGATACCGACCTCTGTGAGCCATGCATTGGTGGAAAGCATCACAAAAGTCCATTTCCGAAGTCTTCTAGCAGTCACTCCAAGAATCCTCTGGAACTTGTACATAGCGATGTGTGTGGGAAAATAGGTGAGAAATCAATGGGTGGTGCTGAATATTTCTTAACATTTGTTGATGATAAAACTCGCTATGTGTGGGTTTATCCGCTGAAGAAGAAAAGTGATGTTTTTGAGAAATTCAAATTATGGAAAACAATGGCAGAAAAGTCAAGTGGCTGCGTTCTAAAAACTCTTCGTACAGACAATGGTGGGGAGTTTATATCTGCACAGTTTGGGAGATACCTTTGTTCTGAAGGAATACGACATGAGCTTACTATACCAAGAACACCACAGCAAAATGGAGTTGCCGAGAGATTGAACAGAACCTTATTAGAAAAGGTTAGGCCGATATTGATAGATCAAAAGGTACCACATGCATTTTGGGCTGAAGCTCTTGCTACATCTGTATACTTGAAGAATAGAAGTCCAACAAGTTTTTTGGATGGGCAGACACCATTTGAAGCTTGGAAAGGAAAAAAGCCCGATGTTGGTCACTTGTGAGTTTTTGGTTGTGATGCTTATGTTCATGTGTCCAAAGATGAACGAAGGAAACTTGATCCAAAAGCAAAGAAATTCATGTTTCTTGGTTATGGTGAAGAAACCAAAGGATATCGACTATATGATTCTGAACGAAATAAGGTCATTTTTAGTCGAGATGTATATTTTCACGAAACCAGGAAAAACAATTCATTGGAACCACTTGAGAAGCAACATTCAAAAGCTGAAAAGATTGTTCTTCAAAATGACGAAGACTCAGAAGACAATGATGAAGAATCTGAAATGCTACCAGAGGTTCAACAAGAGGTTCAAGAACCAGTTGTAAGACGATCACAAAGGATAAGAAGGCAACCGGACAGGTATGCAGCAGGAAATGTGACTATTGCAAACAAAAGTTTTGAGGAACCATCATTCTATGAAGAGGCTATTAGTAGGTCAAATTGTGACAATTGGAAAGAGGCCATGGAGCAAGAAATGAAGTCATTGAGAGACAATCATACATGGGACTTAGTAGAATTACCTAGAGATCGAAAAACTGTGGGAAGCAAATGGATATATAAAATCAAGATCAAAGCTGATGGATCTATTGAAAGGTACAAAGCCCGTTTGGTTGCACAAGGATATACTCAAAAATTTGGAGTAGACTATGATGAAACATTTTGTCCTGTAGTAAGAATGGAGTCTTTTCGAACTATCTTAGCCTCAGCAATACAGAAGGATCTAAAATTGCACCAAATTGATGTTACAACAGCATTTTTGAATGGTGAACTTGAGGAGGAGGTGTACATGAAACAACCTCAAGGATTTATTTTGGAAGGACAAGAAAAGCTAGTCTGCAGGCTGAACAAGAGTATTTATGGATTAAAGCAATCTCCTCGATGTTGGAACACTGCATTACACAGAAAACTTGATGATATGGGTTTTGTTCAATCAACTAGTGATCCATGTGTGTACAAAAAGGATTCAGGAGGAGATATTTTCATCATTGGTGTGTATGTGGACGACATTGTGCTGGCTGGAAAGACCGACAGGGAAATTGGAGAAGTCAAGACTGCACTTTCAGCTTCATTTGACATCAAAGATTTGGGCAAGCTGCATCATTTTCTTGGTATGAACATTCTTCATAATGATGAGAAAGGTGAAGTATGGATTGGTCAGTCTATTTATACTGAGAATCTATTGAAAAAATATGGCATGGAAAATTCTAATCCTGCAAAGATACCAATGGATCCAAGTGAAACATTTATGAAATCCACTGATTTAGATGAACGATTTGATCAGCACTTGTATCAGTCTGCAATTGGAAGTCTGTCATATCTCTCTGTCACTACAAGACCTGACATTACCTACTCTGTGAACAAAATGGCAAAGTTTTGTGTTGATCCATCAAAGCATCACTGGACAGGAGTGAAGCACATTTTGCGGTATTTCAAGGGAACAATTCAGTATGGAATCACCTACACAAAGCAATCATCTGGAGAATGTGTGGCATATTCAGATGCTGACTGGGGAAGAGATCTCGATGACCGCAAGTCTACTTCAGGATATTTGTTTGTGATCAGTGGTGGTCCAGTAAGCTGGAAAAGTAAGAAGCAGTCATCAGTAGCTCTTTCTACTGCAGAAGCTGAATATATGGCTCTGGCTTCCTCAGCTCAAGAAGCAGTTTGGATGAGACAGCTTTCAAGTGAAATGGGTATTGAATATACAAAACCAGTCATTATATATGAGGATAATCAATCTGCAATAGCCATGACAAAAAATCCTCAGTTTCATGGACGAACAAAACATATAGCCATTAAGTATCATTATATTAGAGAGCAAGTTAATGATGGATCTATAACTGTACAATACTGCTCCACCGAAAATATGTTGGCAGACATGCTAACCAAACCTCTTGCTAGCACTCAATTTTCGAAGCTTTGTTCACTGATTGGAGTTAAACCAAGTCCAAAGTACATTTTTCAGAAGTGAGGAGGAGTGTTGAAAGTAACACTTCTGACTTTGACCACTAGTCATTTAGCTTAAGGATATAACCTGTTTTGTCTGTTGTCATAGATATCTTTATACCACTGGTCATTTATCTTCAGGCACAAAACATGTTTGTTTTGTTTTTCATAGTTACTTGCTTGTATTGTATTCTAATAAGATAACCTAAAACTGAGAGTGTTTTTCAATAACATCCTGTGCATATTAAAAAATGTTAAAATCTCAAATTTGTTTTAAACATTTCTCAAAGAACTAGCTAAATAAAAACTACACTCATTGTGCGTTATGAATTTGCAATAAAATTCATATATATACTATTTAAACCACTTCTTTTAAAATATTCTCACTGTTTACAGCATTTGTTATAATATTTCTCAGTTTCATCAGAAATTTGTTAATAAATGAATAATCACACTAAATGCTAATACATTGTATACCCACTTTCATTTGCAATAAAAAAGTTAAAGCATTTTGTATAACAATCGCATAATGTATAATAATATATATAGTACTTCTTACATGAGTCAGAGTGTGATATGGCAAAATATTTCATGAGCAGGCTAATATATTATTATTATGAGCAGGCTAATATATTATTATTATGAGCAGGCTAATATATTATTATTATGAGCAGGCTAATATATTATTATTATGAGCAGGCTAATATATTATTATTATGAGCCAGAGGCTAGTGAAAATAAAGCCTGAGTGTGAAATATCATGCCATATCACTCTGAACAGTGTAATAAGAGGTTCATTCCATGCTAGATACCTTCACTAAAGTAGTTTGTTGGTAACTCTTGGTGTAAAGTTGGCCTTAAAATTCTCTAGGAGCTCCCCATACTCAAAGCTAATATTTTAGAAACTGCTCTAACCTGGTTGGATAGGCTCCACTAGAGTATGGTAGCTGTAAAAACACTGAAAGCTGGTAAGCCAGTCCAGTTGCTATAACTACTAGGGTAATGAGCTTGCATACAGACATGAGATAACACCATATGATAACGTTAGTTATCTCACTGGTCGTGTACCTAAGGATAGCATTGTGTAGATATCTAGCGTGGCTAAAAATAATATAGTTTGTACCTACATAATTGAAACAAAAAAAACTTAGTTATTATAAGATTTAGTAAGACTGTGCTGTTATTCTTTTGATTTCTCATGCTAAATGATATCAAATTAAAATAAGAATATTTGTAACAGCTTATTGGAACTGGTTTAACTTAAACTCTAGAGAGTAAGTATAGGATAGGCAGCTACTAATAAGATAACTGTTGTTAGACTTTAATCATTTTCAGCAAGACAGGCCTCCCCCTCCCCACTAATACATGTGAGTCTACAAGAGTGATACAAAAACAATGAATACGTGGGGCATAACATAGCTAATATACTTGACTGATGGATGATAAACAGCGAACACTGACCATGCCATAAGAGATTCAAGTGTCTCAGATAAGTTGTAAAGTCACACTTCCCATTCATATTAAGCATGATGATATGTTAAAAAAAAGTCATTTAAGTTAACACTTTGTAAACTATATTGATTATGAATACAGTGTAACAATAGTCAATACAGCATAAATAAATTTCATTTAAAAAAATTAGGTTGTTCAACCTTACTCCTGTATTGCTTCCTCTTGATGTCACTCACTTGGAAGGAGGAGATTACTCATGCACTCGAGCTATGATGTCTATTAGCACTGAGACCATGCCAAAGCCTTTTTTGCATTATTCACTTATTTTTATCCTTTAAAGTAATAATTGATTCCAGTTTTTATTGTTCTTGAAACATATTGACATTGTTTCTGTAGTTTTTGGTTAAATTTTAATATGAAACTAATTTAGTGTTAAATGAATGCAATTTTAGCGATTGAACTATACAATTTAAATACATATTAGTAAATAAAAAATTACTGCTTTGCCCTATAGCTATATAGTTCAACAATAGTACTAATAATTAAAACTTAAAAGCATAGAAAGCTTAATAATTAGTGAATTCTCAGTCATAATTACTAGAATTTTCCATAGTCCAATTATTTTATTGTCGAGTTTAAGAGGGCACTAGCTACTTCTCAATCCTATGTCATATTGTTAGTGTCTAGAAAGGATTGATAATATGTTTTATATCATGAGTTTGTAGTGTAATGAACCCTTTACCACATCAACCAGCATCAGAATACAGGGGCAAAGACAGAATTTTTCAGACACCCTTATTTGTCATAAAATAGATTATTGGTTAAACCATGCAGTTTATTGACGCTTGGGTCGAGCATGAGAGAGTGATAAAACTGAATGAAAAATACAATAACATAATGAATTTAGCTAATTGAAAAAAAATTACAACCATAAACTTGCACATTTATTTTACATAGATGATAGTTTACAAACACGTTCAATGTCCATTTCCATTTCATAATTGATATTGATCTGATCTAGTGCAGTTCGTCTTTCTTCAGTTTAATGCATCTCGTAAATAGTTGCGAAGCCTACGAAGAGTTGATCTTGAGCGTTCAAAAGAACAAAAACTTAAAGAAAGAGTGGCAAATAGTTCAATAATGTGAAAATGTTAGGCAGAGCATTTGCATCACATTCTTTCAATGTCTCACTTAAAGGATTTTTGGTGATCATTTTGTGGGACTTGCAACCATTTTGATTTCTAGTGATGAATCTCTTCATCAATAATCTCAACATTTGGGAGATCCTCAGACTAGACGGCAGTAGTGGGTACAATATAATCAAATGAATAAGTTGTTTCTAAGTATGCAGGCAAGAGAACTTGTAACAGGTTGTAAAGCATAGGTTTCTGCTTATCAAGGCCGTCATTCCAGGTACGTTCCGTTCCAAGGTACGTTCCGTTGAGAATGCTCTATTGTCCAGAGCTCTACTATAGATAGCATTCATTTAGTAATTTAAAGGGATTTTCAGTAAGATCAGATTAACCAAGGTAACTTACCACCGCCACTAGCTAATAGAATAGAAAATAAACTCCATAGCTAAAGTCTGTAAGATTTAACTGCGAAAATCTTTCCTCGTTTCCATAGCTCTTCGTCTTTGTTTTCAGGCATTGTTTCGAAGTCTTTTCTCCAAAATTGCTTGCGCCCTCGTGTCAAAATTTTATAGTAAGTTTTTTTAAATATCTGATTAAATTTTGTTGTATTTATCTTTCAATATTAATATACAGGTAAGAAATAAGATTGAAATGAGGCTTTAAGCCACCAAATTAAAAAATCCTTGAATTAGCTACTCATTGATAACAGATATATCGATGATGAATGATCCAGAAAAACCTACTAACATTTTCTGATATGGTCGGCTGTTAAGGTTTCCACATAACTTTATTGGATCATGGTAATGAACATCATATTTCATTATAATCCAGACTAAAATTGATTGGCATGTCTGCAGATGATGTCTCAATGTTTACAAGGCTTCTTGTACTTATGGACACATTTCTTACAATAATATTAAATAGTTTAGAATAATAATTTGGCACCTCTTGTAGTGTAGGAAAATGAAGTGGGAAGTTGGTGCTAGGATGGAATCAGCAAATGTTTTCAAATTATTCTCCAATATCTCTTTGTAGTGAGTATTGTAGAGCAAAGAATAAGAATTATGTAAAGTTAGCTACATTTTAATCTTAACTTTATTAGGCCCAAGCTGATGCAGTGTGCTGCTTACACACACTCCCTGCATGTACCACAAATAATTAGCATTTATAATCCTCCTATTTTCCCGTCATCCTTTTAGATTGCAACTCATTCTTTTACTTGCAATTACATGTTTTTTTTATTCTTATGTAGCACACTTTCATAACTTGTATCACAAATAATTATGTATTATTTCATGCAAGAGCTTGTGATAGCCAGAGCATGGAATGGTAACACAAGTGGGTTATTGTAGTCAATCTTCTTGGGAGTTGTGGTCATCATGTCTTATCGAAATATACAAAAACTAACTGCAATCTTGGTTTGTATGTCATAACACATGTTCAATAATCTGTGGAACTCATAAACTCGACATTTTGAAAGAGAAGTTAAACAACACACAAAGGCACAGCCAAGTATGTATAAAAATATTCAAATGAATCATAGCAAACAAGCACACACTAGTTTGCTATATAATGATGTGATGCTGCCAACATCAATACCGAGAGTGGGTAAGCCCTGTATTAATTTAACTGTGTAAATCCGGGACTGCAATGAATTTTTGTAAAAGTAGCACTACAACTATCCATAGAACTAAGATACAATCTATTGGGGTAACAAACTATATAACAAACAATTGGAACAGAAATAAAAGTGCTTAGTTAATTTTGTAAAAAAAAACAATGTTTTAATGAAGAGTCAATGGAGTGAAGCTGTTTTCCGTTTAGTAAATTTTAATTATAATGCACACAATTGTGAGTTATAAACATGATTAAGGCAGGACATAAAATACATAAATACATAGCCAATACTTATGCTGACTGTAAACATCATTACGTTTTTAATGCAGCTGCGTCTTATTCTAGGATTGTTCAGATGGTTGTATAAATGATATTTATTAGTTTACATTTACTTTTACTTTAGGAATATTTCAGGGATAATAAAGGTGTAGCTAAGGGAACCAAAGACATAACAATGATCTTACAATGGAAAAGAAGTATTGAACTTTGGTTGATGAAGAATCACAATTGTAAAGTACTGTTACAAGAAGTGTTGAAAAAGGAAATAAAAGCTGGAGCATGAGTAATCACAACAATCAACAACTGGTATGATAATATAGTTAATTAACACAAGATACCATACACACTCCTGAGGTGGTTGCATACTAATTTGATATTAGTTTTCACCATTATAATATATATGTTAATTAAAACTTTACCGGATATTTCGACTCCTTGCCGAAGGGCAATTGAAAGAACAATTTTAGTGCAGTACTATAATATATGTCTCATTGTGTAGTCTTGACATTTGCATGAATAATAAGCTTAAAATAAAGACAAACATTTTAACCATTGTGTAAGACACAACATGATAGCCTACAATTATCAATACCACATTTCATCAATGGCAAATAGTTTTGTCATAAAAAGTGAAGATACTTTGACTTGAGCCTTATTAGATGACATGGTCCTGTTTACAGTTAAGTCATGCCCAGGGTTTGGAAAACCACTGAAGATATCTGGTGCTGTATACCAACAGTCAGCCAGCTATCTGCCGACCCATCAACTTCTATTATCTCCCCTGCAGGTTGCCACAAACTTGTGAGACACAATTTATAGCAATGGGCTGAATTTTATTATGCATTGTAGTCACTTCTCTGCACTATACCTGCTTGTTTCATTGTATTTGTATGATCATACTTTCTTGGCCACCCATGTTAAGCCGGAGCATGTCTTCCAAGCTAGGAAGGTGATTTTAAGGAATGGCCAGCTCTGATGTGCATTCAATTCAACACCTTGCATCTGGCCCCTTACCCCAACACTGTTATTCCTCCCTCAATTTCACTGCCATTAATGGATCGACCTTATGTCATCCATGACATGCGCGTCTTTCTCGGTGGTGGTCCTTATCTTCTTGGCCTCAGAACTTTAAAGATGATTTGTGTGTTGCTAATGATGACAAATTGTATCTATCGTATATATCAAAGACCAAAATTAGTGAATGTAAAGCACAAGTAACACAAGTGAAGAAGACAGGAGTAGTCTGGAGGTGCCATGTCTTCAGGACTGTAGACAAGTGTTCATCAGTGAAACAGGAAGAAACCTCAAGAAGAGATTGGCAGAGCACAGGCAAGCATTGAAGAGATCAAATGACAAGAACAGCATTGCTGTGAATGCCTACACACAAACATCAGATAGACTGAGATGGTGCTAAAGTTACGGAATAAGAAAGCTATTACTGGAAGAGGAAAGTGCTAGAACAATTGGGATCCAGTCATTGACCAGACATACAAATCCTGCACTAACCAGACTAATTAACACTCATTCAGTTCCTCACACTATTGGATACTATTCATCACCTACACTCTTATTTATGCACCTCATACCAATAATGTCCTTTTAGTATTTTAGTGATGGATAGAATATCACCTGCTGAAATACTTCCTTTTTTATTAGGAGCCTCACTAGTTACATTTGATAAAAAGTCAAACTATACATAGCTAAACTTCTGATTCAGATGGCCTGATACTAAGAAGCAAGTGTCACTAACTAAAATGTATAAAAAGCTTAGAGTAGATTTCATTCTACTGGCTTTTAATGAAATAGTTATTCCAACAATACTCCTTCATGTTCGTAAAATACCGTCATGTGGGTACTCTCTACTTACCCCCCTGAGTACTTAAGGAATAGTTTCTGTTATCAGTAATCATTTAATCTTCCTTACATGTTGTTCAGACACATAACTTGGCTAATTATTGTAAATATAGCATTATTGTAATACTTAATTTGGCCAAAAGTTCCGAGGACCCCAACCCCCCCAACTCCCACTGGAATTCTCCATGTAGTGAGTATATTTATGATCTAAAAGTTTCTGATCAAGTCACAATGAACTACTGACTTAAGATTAGCTATTAGATACCAGGTCTAGTGAAAGACTACAAGCACTTAGCTAAGGGGGAGGAGCTATAGCTACAACTGCAGAGGAAGTAGGTGGGGAAAGTTAAATTAAAACTTACTGGGATTTAAAAAAAATCGTCGCTCACTTGTCCGACATTTTTGTTCTAGTTAACTTGTAGTTTAGCCACCGTTGACTAGTGTATGTAAAGAAAGTCGTGGCCCTACCGTCTACTGGAGAGCTCAGTCTGCAGCGCTGCTGTTATTCCCAGTTGGCCAGTACAGTATGTTTGTTCAACTTCTTCTGACTCTCTTCTTCAGTTTTGTGATCAAGGAGAGTGAAGCACAAGGTAAACAAGGAATTTTAGTTAGTGTTATTCTATTATAACAGTTTTACTCAACCTTGTAAAGTAGGAATAGCAATTATTGATCTTGTTTCTAGTTTGTGTTTACGTACACTGTTTTGAGGTTATGAATAATGTATTTGACAAGGTAAATGCAAAATTTTATTTTCAGTTAGAGATTTTTCTAAATAAACTATAGTACTCATTAACTATTCCAAGATTAAGTTAGTGTGCTTGATATTTTAAATCCGACATAGTGTAAACTTCTCAGATTTTGACATGATAGTTGTATGCCCTGGTCCGTTACTATGCCATTGATTCTGTCTCTATAGTATTTTTTGGCAATGACTCAGAGAAATAATCATACACCAGGTACACAATTTTTTGTAATACATGTGGTTGGCTGCTTCTTAAAAACATTAAGTATCAATAGCAAATACTCAGAATACATAAATATATTTATATTTAAATAGTATATAATGTGTGCATAATAAAAATGGTAATTGAGATTAGTACATGCAGTCTAGATGTTATTTGTAAGTTTAGCCTGTTCTTTAGTATGGTCTGGACTCTATATGAAAATGTAAGAAACATTAAGAACCCAGGGTTGACTGGTGTCATATAATTATACATTTACCTTTTTTGAGGTAATGGTAGACTAAGCTCGTAGTATCCATGTGAAAGCATGGAAACTGTCACATCTTTTCAAACTTCCATTAATAATAATAGAAATAATTTTTTTTGTTTTTATTCATTAACTAATTGTAACTTTAAGGCTTGTTTTTTGCTAGTGTTGACAATAATAACTACAATCATCATTAGAATTTTTTGTAAAATGTTTTTATTCTAAACATTTTTAATAAATCAGTTTCATTTTTCCTTGAAGTACGAATTATTTACTTATTTCATTAATACTGGAAAACATATCTTAGTAATTTTTGTTTGGTTTTAACAAGCTAAAAAATTTCTTCCTCATATTTTTAGCAGTCCATTTCAGATCTAAATAGTAACAGAATTATTACATTATTGAATGTAACCTTGTTGGGAATAAATTGCAGTAAAGCATTGTACAATTAGCAGCTATAATTCACTCATTCTTAAAAGAGCCGTCCAATACAAAATCCTAGATGTGCCCACGAGGAACATGAAAGAATTTTGGTATAAACAACATACTAAGATAGCCAAAAGCACCAAGCTGAACAGAAAAATAATTTTGAGTGAAAGTTGCTGATGCACACTTGCGATGAAGTTACATTGATTAGAGTACTACAAGCATCATAATTAGTCACTAAGGTTTAGCCTAGTTATTTAATTGAGCAGTACTTAGGGAACCTGTGATGTAGTTTCCAGCACAGACCACATATCCAGCCAAACATGACACAATCCCACTCTCACATATAACTGTTTATTTAACTAATTTTGTTTATTTCATTACTAGTATTTTATTAGCAGATCACTAATTAGTATTCATAAGGTTCACTTCACCCTAAAACTAATTCAAACTTTCACTTCCATTATTGCAACCAATCTTTTATCGTATATTTTGCCAGATTTTAGCTCCTGTTAATTCTTTATCATGCTCACTCATAATAGGGGTGTGTCAGCTGGTTTTCTATATAAACTTGCTGGCAGGCATACCGCAACAGTCAGTCTTTTAGTTCTTGTACTCAAACTCAGGTTCTTGCATACTTGCCAACTGTCCCGAAAGCTCCGGGACAGTCCCGGATTTATCACTTAGTCACTGTCCCGCGGAATTGTACTCTTTCTATTGTATATCCCGGAAATGATAAACTTTGTATCTGTTTACTATGCATGATCTGCCAAACTACCGAATGCTTCCACTGTTCTAAAATTTGGAGTGTTTACTTGATTCTAGAATTGTTTTTGTTTTTTTTGTTTTTTATATGAATAGCTATATCGATTCAATCTGAAGAAAGTGACCGCGCGGACTTCGGCGACCACTTAGCTATACCCATTGTCATGGGATGCAGAAAATCACATTAATAATCATTCTATCACGCATTGCTTCTTCATAATTTTTGAGATTTTGGGTGTGGTCTAGGGTGTGGTCTGGGGTTTGGCTTAATGTCCCGGAACTATGATTAGAAAACTTGGCAACTATGTTCTTGTTACTTAAATCCTCAATCCATTATCCTCCATTGCCTGGATATTTGAGACTGACTCTGGTAGCAGCATCTATCCTTGAAGTCAACACTTACTTCTCGTGAGATAAGAGCCAACAATTTTCATGACTGAACCCTCAAATAACTGTCTTACCTTAAACTTCAAAATTTCGTTAGTGCTGATCAATGAAGACCACTACAAGTGTAAGCTATCTATAGCCTCTCAGTAATCAGAATTATTTCACTATTTTGACAATGATGAGTGTTTTGTAAGCTGCAAAAATAAAGTCCAGCTCTTTATGTGTATTAAGTTCATAAAACTTTGAACACAGTTCAATTGGCTCAAAATAACATTTTTATGTATGTGTTAAGAATCATTTTTATTCCCTGCAAAACTTTTTATATTGAATAAAGCTTATAGAACTAAACAATTCACTAATGATTAGTACCTGCCAACTAATGAGTTTGTCTGCTTTTTTCATTATAGTTGATAAGCAGAAAGATGTTGCATGTCATTTCCAGAAACACACAAATAACAATTATTATTTAAAAAATGAATGGAGAGCTTTTGAAGTCATCTTGTACATTTTTTATTGTTTTTATATCAAGCCAAAATTACAAAAAGGTAGCTCTTTTATAAAAAGGACTTAAATTGTCATTCTGAGTAAATTTATATCTAATTCAGATAACCACTAATAAAAATTTGACCTGATGATACGACTTCTTGCCGAAGTACTCTTCAGGAATCGACCTCATTGACCCATGAAGAGGACTTTAGCAAAGAAGTAGAGAAGCATTGGATTAAGATTGAATTAAATTGATATAATGACCATTAGAACTGGAAAAATTTGCTATTAAACACATTATAACTAATGCTATCATATTTCACTTTCTTTCAACTTTATTAAATTAATGTCCTGTGGACTAAAACAAATCTTTACTTAAACTCTTGGACATAATTAAGAAATAAGAACATAGAATAATGAATAGAAATAATTATGATGCCTTCTTAAACTCAATTTTGTTAATTACACATGTTTTTTTAATTGTAGTTGAAATTACGCCAATTGGCCCACTCTATGTTCCTGTCAACACACAGAAGAATATCACATGTCAAGTTGAAGGAGCTATAGATAGATGGGGCGTAATTCTGAAGAATGGAACTAAACTGAGCTTCAGACCATTATTTAATGAAGAGTCTGGTATTCCTGGTATTACTGGAAGTTATGTGAATGGAGTGTTTAATACATTATTAATAACAGTAAACACAACAGAGACATCAGTGACAGGATTGAGTTGTTTTATGTCTGTGAATCTTGTCCTTGTTCGAAGTACTGTAAATGTGACTATTTACGATTAGTAATAATAATGTATTGCAAGCATGATATTTAGGAAAATATACTAAATAAAACACTTTAAGACGAAAAATGACTTGATCTGAAGTATTGACAATGTCACATACATAAATCGTAATTAAGCAGTCTACAGTCATTCAAATAATGTTGTGCAGCAAGGCCAGTTTAGAAGTAGCAAGCACTATAGATTAGATTATTAGATTAATTTTGCGCGCTGATTCTAACCAGGTGAAAACCATAAAGATATAGGCAAGGTCAGCCAGAGATGGTTATGAACAATTGCAATGGCGAAGGAATTTATATTTATATTTAATAATTTATTCTATATTTTTTCTAATCCAAACATGTCACTAATTATAACACCCTCTTGGTCTCAGGTAGTAAGGATTAGAGAGGGTCTACTGTAGTATGTATCATTGCTCATTATTATCCTGATGATATTGCTCATGAATAACTGTTTCATTTTGTCCCGATGAGTCTTGGTAAATTTTCATGTGAGTAGCAAACCAGCTATGTTCTTTTAGTCACTCATATATTATTAATTGATGAAATGTTATAAATTTACCTCGTGAGCTTGGTGAATAATTACATAAAATTGAAAATACATTATATTGATAGATATGTAATTTTATAATGAAGTGGGCATAGAAAATAATGATGTGCAAACAGTTGCAACAATAATAATCACTGCTTCTTTTTGTAATCCACAGCAGTCACTATCATAATTGTCTTACTTAGCATTGATATAAATAATAAAATATCATTATAAATGTTAGTCAATTATGTTAGAGAGACGTTTTCCTTGTCTTTCCTTAACCAGGGTCACAAATTTGTGTTTAATGTAGGTTGTGTCCAAATCATCTTTATACATCTTATTTTGCTATTCTTTGTTGCTCCTTATAATTAACCTTTTTTCTTTTTTATTGCCAGTTTTATCTTCCTCTTACTTATTATGCTTTTAGCTATAGCATGTCATTAAGCTATCAGACAATGATCACTATGGGAAGGTAGTAGCTAAGCATAAGAAGTATTGTCATCAAGCAATATATCAAGACAATAATACTAGCATATTACACTAGTAGTACAAAAGTTGAGTATGTAGTAGTTAGTTTATAGTTGTTATTTTTATCTTCATTTTTACGCTGGGTTACAGATATAGCTCATGAAAATAATTAAGTGAAATTTGTAACACAGAAAATGTTTAAGAATATCATACAGTAAAATTCATCAAGCAGTGGCTGATGAGTAGAAAATCAGCCTAAGTTTTTGCCTATAGAAACAGCTAGCTACATAATAAAAATTCAATGTATTCTAGAGTACAACATCAGTTACCATGAGTGAGGATAAAGGTGTAGGTGAGTGAGGGAGGGGAATTAATCAAGTTTAACTAATCAGGTATTATGTTTCAACATATCGACTTTATACCAAAACTCCAAATATAGTGGTCGTATCCATGTTTAAAATATTTTATAGTATCCTTTAGCAATTATTATAGCAAAAATTAATTATAATTTTTTCTATTGTTTTTATTATTTTACTTTGTATTCATTTCATAAACACATAATTATGTTGTGTAATAATATAGAATCATGGTTTATGCACATACTAATAATGCCAGACTTTCTTAATAATTACAATGTCCTAATAATAAAAAACTATAATTTACCTTTGCAAGACCTCTCCAATACACACTATATAATATATGACATCTGAGTTTTAATAGTACATGAGAGTACACAGGAAAGTTTAAAGGATAATTGGCGTGTGTTATATATATTATATATATTGTGTTAAGCTGCTAAAAGTATTATAAACTACGATACCTCTGTTTTACACTATACTCTCTAGTAAGCAATCCACCATTTTCTTAGGTTGTGAAAAAATGTAGGGAATGGTTTTAATCATGTGTCCTGAATGTTTTTATCAGAGTAAATGACTCATTTTAACTGTTAGTATTAACTGCATTGATATGATTTGTTTCAATATTATAAGATTCTTTACTAAGCAACAATAATGAATGTTTCTTTCCACATACATAATCTTAACAGTATTCTTCTATATTCATGTTATAGATGTTTCATTTGGTTTAATATTTTTTCCAAACATTGAGTATTATTCAGAATGTATATTGAACAGTTTCTTAAAAGGTGACCTATTACATTATATGCATTATAAAAATCAAGGTAACATCAGTAATGGAAAATATTTCATTTTTATATAATTGTTAATGATTTCAAGAAATGAGGCATGATTAGCTGAACCTCTTTAAAAAAAAAAAGATCAACAAGTGAACGAGAAAAGAATATTTAGTTCATCACTTTTGTATGTATACATTTTTATTATAACAATTTTAACTATATGAAAAAATAAAGACACAGTTATTCACTTATAAAGTTTTGTTATTTATAAACTAAATAAGAAAAATACTGTAAGTTTCTCAATAAAAGCTTGTACTGTAATCATTTTACACTTATTTTAGGAAATCCAGATCCTCCAACTGAATTGAGTGTATTTTTAAACAGTTCTTCATTGATGACATCATGGGATTATAGAATCATTCCTACAGTATCTGTCGATTTCACTATTACTCTCACATTCTTGAGTCCAAGTCAATTGAAAGACATCACTGTGTATGTGACTGATACTGACTCCTATAACTTCACACTGGAAGGAGTAAGGTCATGTGATCCCTTTACCATGTGTATCACAGCTACTAATATAGTAGGACAAAGTCCACCTTCATGTGTAAATGAGACTCTACCTTATATACCTACTACAAATGATATTGAATATTCATTATTTAGAGTGGGGGACTCCTACTCATTAAATCTGACTATACAGGTATTTATATACAATATAATATGATAGACGCTGATTTTATTTTTCTCTTTAAAATGTTTAGATGTCAGATTGTCCACCAGATGGCAACTATTGGTTGTTTGCTTTGCTTCAAAGTCAAAATTCTAGTCTGCCCACATTGTCATCACAATTCATTTTATCTCTTAACCTGTAAGAAAAACTTATTGGAGCCAACTATACTCATGGCGAGCAATTACATTTTTACTATTTCTTGTAGGTTTCTAAAGTTACAACTTGGGCAAACAAAAGATTCAGAGGCATATTACACTGTCTCCAGAATTGTTAAATAAATGTCATATGTAGTAGATGAATAATAGTGAGAGTGTGTAATCCTATGACGAGAAGTCTTTAGTGAAAGCAGAAAAATATAAGCAACATAATTATTACTTCTTTGATGGGGAGCCTTCTTAAAGTAGACCAGTCTGTGTGTGTTTTGTTTCAACTCTGAAAGAGTTATAAACACTCTTAAAGTTCTCTAGTTACTTCTTAAACAAATGAACACTATTATCTCTTGAATTAGAACCTCACTCTTCAAAGTATGCAACACAATGCACAATAACTCTAATAAGTCTCATGTATTTAATTTGAGCAGAAGCAACATAATTTGAATTTTGCAATGTCTGAAATGAAAAATACAATAAGAAATGAATTTTACTATGTAATACATTTCCTTCATTGTCAATAGTTTATATGTGTCCAATTGGAATTATTGCAATGTACCTGGTCTCAACTGGGAATCAGAAATCATTTTGCATACCCAAGAATTCTTATACTTGATATATTATCTGAAAAAAGATTGTTCAATCTGATCAATTTTATGGGGACCATTTATATTTTCACAGTTTCCCTGAGTTTCCCAAAGTAACCAAATCGGCAATCATTATTTCTGTAAAAATACTTAATAGGAGTCTAGATTGCTTGGCGTATTATGCTAACAGGACTACCCACTGGAATATTTGGGCATTGTCTTCCATCCAGTAGTTCTACACACATGTCTTCTTCTTCATGTAGCTACGGGAATATTTTAAGAAAGTTTTACCGAGCGTTCTTGAGTTTTTTTTAGAACTCGCCAAGTCACTTGTTTCTATTTTGCATTCTTAAAGTAACACTCAACATGACTTTTCAAGCAATATTTACTAGATAATACAGGCTTGGTGAAGTACAATTCACCTTCTGGAAGTTTATGACTGTGGCCATCACCATACTTAGTTGCTACATGGAAACTCTGGATTCATACTCTGGATAAGATTTAATTGCTGGTTATCTTTTGTTCTCCCTTACAAATAAGGCACTTTATTGTAACCTAAACGTCCAGCTTTCTGGATAATAGAACATTAACTTTCTGTTTCTGGAAGGAAGTACCATGTTTTAGTTTCTAAACTAGACTATACTACAAGATTGAGCATGAACAGGCAGGTTGACACAAACAAAGTATTGAAATTAACATAATCTAAGCAAATAACAATGCACATACAGGAACTCAGCAGATAAATATTTGATGTCAATATTAATGCTATGTCTGAGAAGAACTGATTTCATGGAGAAGCAACTATGGCCTAATATTAAGAGTATGGTAGATACGATGGTGTATTTGATTTTAAAATGCATAACAAGCTCATTAGTTGGCAGGTACTAATCATTAGTGAATTGTTTAGTTCTATAAGCTTTATTCAATATAAAAAGTTTTGCAGGGAATAAAAATGATTCTTAACACATACATAAAAATGTTATTTTGAGCCAATTGAACTGTGTTCAAAGTTTTATGATTTGGATTCAGCAGGCATAAATTGACCTATACAAGTTAAAAAATTACTTTATATACAAAACAAGTTTGGCCAAATAATCTGGATTTCTAGCCTGGACTACTGAATATCCACTCCTACAAGGTGCATGTGTCAAGAAATTGATACTTTACAAAGACAGAAGTAGCTTCCTACTTACTTTTTGGACAGGAGAAACAAGTTTCTATTCCAAAACGTTGATAAGTATATCCTCTAGTCACTCCAGGACTTGTGTATCTGCAGCAATAGTGTTCTAGATCAGGAACAGCAGCAACAGTGTTTGTACCCTGGTAATTTTCTAACTGAAAGCATAATCCACTTTGCTGAGAATACACTGATACTAAAATGAAAAGAAAAAAAATGTGATGATTCTGTATCTGTTAATACATAGTTATCCTTCAGTGCTCATGCACGAGACGGTTACAGTACTCAGTTTGTCAGTCAGTCAGTCTGTCAGTCAGTCAGTCAGTCAGTCAATCTGTCTGTCAGTCAGTCAGTCAGTCAGTCAGACAATAAGTACAGTCAGTCAGTCAGTCAGTCAGTCAGACAATTAGTCAGTCAGTTATTCATTCACGCAACTAAAATTGTACCTCAAAGATGGCAGCCTTTGCTGAGAATACACTGATGCTAAAATGAAAAGAAAAAATGTGGTGATTCTGTATCTGTAAATTATAATGATAGTTATCCCTCAGTGCTCATGCACAAGAGGGTTACAGTACTCAGTCTGTCAGTCAGTCAGTCTGTCAGTCAGTCAGTCAGTCTGTCAGTCAGTCAGTAAATCTGTCAATCAGTCAGTCAGTCTGTCAGTCAGTCAGTCAGTAGTCAGTCAGTCAGTCAGTCAGTCAGTCTGTCAGTTAGTCATTCAGTCAGTCAGTCAGTCAGTCAGTCAGTCAGACAATCAGTCCAGTCAGGCAGTTAGTCAGTCAGTTATTCCTTCATGCATTAAAAACTGTATTTCAAAGATGGCAGCCTCTAGCAGATTGAAACAAATACCAAAATGTTGCACTAGACACAGAGTGGTGGGTACTTGCTAGCATTATATATTATCATTACAATAGCTACATGACATTAACTACAGTATAGCAAGAATATCTTATAAGATCATATGTTCCATTCTGAGTGATGTTGTTTCAAGGTTTATAGCTGCAAATCATCGATCATATTTCCTTATCTTTTTATTTCAATTAGTAAATAAAATATACTTAATTTTGATCACATAGCCATGTAATCAATCTAGACAACATTTATTTTTATAAGTAATATGTGTTTTTCTGCTCATGTGTAAACACAGCACAATTGAGAACATCACTACTTTTTACAGTCAGAAATGTTGATAAAAATGAAGATGCATCAAGATTTTTTAGGGCAAAAAAAATACAGAGACAAATGGCAAGTTTTTTTGGACACATTCAGTTTTATTGTTCTCTTGAATGTTAAGAGGACAATAAAACCGAATGTGTCAAAAAAAAAAAGGGCTAACCATAAACTACAATGCAGCAAATTAAATAAGACAACTAGCATCTGTCAGCAGTAATAATTCAGCTGATTTTATTGCATGAGAAGAGTGTCGTCCCTATAGAAAATGTGAAGGTATATCTCACATGCACAATATCCTTCATTGTAGTGAGTAAATGTTCTGTAAACTTTCTCTAGGTTAAAGGAATAAGGCATGAGCATAGACAAACAGTGGGGGCTAAAGTTGGACCAACATTATGCTACCCACACATTTTATTGTAATCCTATTTTTGCAATACCAGAACTACAGTTAAAAAATCTACTTGTAAACAAAGATCACTCGTAAATTATGGGAGGCTGCTATACAACTTGCTTTCAAACAATAGTAGTATGCTCATCTATCAATACTTTTAATTCGATATGTTAAGTTATCCTGCATTATAATTATACATCTATTATAATGTTATATTACATAGAGTAGGTTGTTTTTAATATACTTCTGCATGTTAAAATGGCTAAATAGCCGAGAATTCCATTTCAGTTTGAATATGATTGAAGAGTTAATCAATAGTATGACATTCCAGATGCTAGATTTTAGGTATGGCTAAAATGGGAGTTAAAATAATTTCTACATAAATCACTAGCAACAAGATATGATCCCTGGAGAGCAAGTAATTGGTATAATAAGTGGTGCAAATGTGATGGGACCTATGTGGGGGGTGGGGGCTGGGTTCCTTTTTATTATTCAGCTGCAATAATGAGCTGTACTTTTATCCTATAATATTGTAGCTTTTGCAGTGCCTTCATGGCAATCACTATTATGAGATATTTAAAAAAAGTACAAGAAGCTTGCGGGTAACTCATCTAACTAGACCAAAATAGTAGAGAAAGCTACTCTGATGGCTTTCCATAGCTTCAGAATTTCTCAACAGTACAATTGCTATATAGTCCAAGAGCCATAAAATTAATGGAAAAGGGACACATAAACAAAGCCTTTTTCTGACTGCTGCTGGAAGCTTGGGGATGTGGCTTTAATGATGAATGGGTTATATTGCATAGATGATGTCATATTAATGAAATAAGCTATGATGTACCCTTTTAACACAATATTTCTAACAACAGTGTATTTGTCAATCATCAGGATGTTTGTTGTGTTGCTTTACTTGTTTGTCTACAGTGAAGTTTTCTGAACAAACTATTAGTATTTATTATGAGGACCCTTCAACAAATAAAGTAACTCACCAGTAAAGGAGAGGAGTAAGCATACCATTTGGCCAGGATAAAAATAGCCCATTTTTCACTTTTCAACACCAAGAGGATATAGAAGACTAGACTGGGCTAGCTTTTGCAGATAAATCCAAGCCAAATTGGATTTTTAACTTTTGATTAGCAATAAGATAAGCCCTCCTTTCACTTTTCGTAACTAACCGACGTCTGATCTGGGAACGTGGTGCAACTCTTATAAAGTGATTTTGGCATCAAAGTGAATAAATTTTTGGCCAGTGCGCGCCACTGCTGCGGAAGGTGGGAGGGGCTTACCGATTTGGCTAGGTCTGCGAGATAAGTCATCCCTGAAACTAAAAACACTAAAGATGGGATTAGAAACCCTCAACTAATACAAAAATCATTAAGACCTTATAGCTTTTGGCTATATCTGAGCAGGCATCAATACAATGAAATAGGTAGATGTAAATAGAGTAGAAGAAAACTGGCTGGCATAATCAAACTATCTCAAGCTTTCAGATAAAAAATGTATTGGCTCACGTGATTAGGACCTACCTGCAGGAGGCTGTACTCAACACGCTGGGAGAAGCTGGCAGCTTCAGTTATATCCTAAACAAGCATGGAAGTGACAAAAATAGCACAATAAAATATCATTCTGATCAGTTATACCTGAACCAACATTTTTGTCATTAATCTCTAAACTGTATCAGACAGACAGCAACAGAAAATGTGATTTAGAAACAAACGGAAGAAGAGACAGTGATGGCTACTATAATCTCTCATGTAGCTATGAACTGCTATTGATTTTGTAGTGACGACAACGACTTGGCAGATAACTCAAACTCAAATGATCTAAACTAAATAACAATAATAATAATAACAATAATAATAATAATAATAATAATAATAATAATAATAATAATAATAATAATAATAATAATAATAATAATAATAATAATAATAATAATAATAATAATAATAATAATAATAATAATAATAATAATAATTTACTTTGTGTTGTGCATTATGAATTTTGTGGTAATTTGTGTGTCACTGGTTAGCCTTCATATTGGCTCTCCTAGTTGGCTCTGCCTTTGCAATCGCATAAAGTTTATACAAATAAACAACAACATAAATTAAACTTAGTTAGCACAATACATTTAGGAACACATCATCATGACAGTTCCTCTTCTAGTTTAATAAAGTGAGGATAGTAGTTTGACAAAAGAACATAAGTGCACTCATATACCATATGCTATGGCAGCTACAGCCAATTGTTAATGTGAGTGTGTGCATGTTACTGGCCTATTGTAGAGTTGAATTAGTCTTATAACTGCTTTTACAATAAACAAGTTTGGCATAACGTATAAATTGATCATAATATTATATTCAATCTATAATAATTTGATTTCCTATATCGCAAAATTCGTTTCCTAATCAATACATCATCATGACAGTTTTTTTTTGTCCTGGTCATGTTGAATGAAAACAGAAAATATGTCTGTATAAGCTGCTAAGATAATTTCTAGCCTGCCCTATTTTTGGCAGTATGGTTTGTGTAATTAAGCCTGCTGGAATTTATGCACAATATATTATTCTCAAAAATGGCTATAGCCCCAATGTTACGTTTGTTAAAAGAGCATGATTTTGAAAAACTATGTGCAAAGAAGTAAAAAGAAATGATAGTAATCTTAATATACACTTATTTTATAATTATTATTATTATATATTTTTTAGTCTGGATACTTTAGCATAATATAAAACTACATAGCTATTAAGTAATAGCTTTTTTTAATAATGAAATAATTGTCATGTGCTGTGTCAATTACAGAAAAAACATGTTTATCAGTATTGTAGGGATGATTAGGGGAAGGACAGCTTCTTCTGCTGCCACCAGAGAGAAGCACTTTCTTACAGGTTAAGGCTGGCTCAGGCTATCTGTAGAATCAGTCCATGAGCCAGATGAAAAGTGCATATCAATTGGGGTAGTAATTCTTACCTTGATTTTCAGTTACACTGGTGTTTTTAGCGTCTCAAAAGGTGTGATGGATTTGTCACAGAGGTAGCTTATTAGGACTATGGATGCCATATTTCAAAATGGACGACACATTTAAGTAATATGATGTAATGCCTATTTTATTGATAGCTACTTACAATACGAAATTTTCATACTTCACATTTTTTTTTAATGAAAGATGGTAGGTTTATATTATTAATGATTTGTTGTTAGACAATGGAGTTTTTTAGTTAATTTTCAATGAAAAATTAATGAGAAAATAGAAATGCCCCATTAATTAAATATTTTAACACAAGAAAATAGTACATTGTGTCAGCATTCTATTTGCACCCATAATTTAACTTGGTTATGCATATTTTAGAGGGGTAAAATTAATTTGTACAAAATATTTATTTAGATAAAAGTGGTATAGATATTATTTAGTGTCAGAATTAGTCAATACTCTTGTTCTTCTTGCACTCTTCCTCTGGTTGTTTGAGCAATTTTGTAGCTTTCATACATTTAATTAGACCCAAAACTGAACTACACCTGTATTGTTCATCTGAGATTCTTTTTATGGAAACTGATACCAGAGGAAAACATTAACATAAGTTTAGACATGATACTACCATAGATATAATCCTAGAATTGGAAAATCATTCCATACTATTCAAATTAGGAAACGAATGAATAATTTTCGTATTTTATGTTCATTGTTTTCTTTAGACTGATTTATTTGTATTTCTTGGGTCTACTGTAATTACATTGCAATTAGTATAAAAATAACCTTATTCTGCAGCCATGTCTCGTAAAGTTGCAGCTCAGTCATTCACTATTGCATAATATTGAAATCTCTCAAACTTTAATGTCTTGCTCTCAAAAATCAGTAGCAGGAATAAGAGTCTCCCTTATCCTTTTTCCTTCCTAAATATACTTAGACACCTTCAAACAAACATGCAATTTTACATATACTTTTTGATTGCTTGAAGTAAAACTCATCTATAAGCTGACCATCTAAGTGAAGTTAAAGGAACAGCACAAAACTAGATCACTTTTGACCGCCATTTCTCTTATAATAATAAAGTGGAACACTTGGTAGCTCTGAGCTTTCTCCAGCTATATTATATAGCTGCAAAATTGGCTCCAAATCTCACAAATTGTGTGCTGCATTTGCCATGAATCAATTTACGTGACTTAACTCCAAAAAGGGTGTCATGTTTGCAATAACACAAGTACCATAATATTCAACCTACAGTTCTCTGGTTGTACCATTGAAGACAAATTGAAACAGAACAATGCTTTACTATACTGCAATGGCTACTTATTTTCACTTCTTTGTTTTTGTTTTAATATTGTAGCTGATTTAAACAATTAAATTGCAATTCTTTGGGGAGGTTGGTGGGGGGGGGTGGAGAATTTCACTTGGGATGGGATCTAAACATTTGTTAGATTTTACCCATTACTTCTGTCAAGACAAATACACAAAAGCTGAAGTTCTGGTACTTATCCTATGAAGACTAAAGTTTGTAAGTCAGTCTGTTTATATATCTCCTGGGTTCGAAATCTGGATGGGTAATGTAAGCATTGATAATTGTAAAGATGAGGAGTTTGTCTCTGGAAAGTGCACAGCATTCCATAGTCTACAAAGAAGTGTAAAAAATATACCTGACACAATAGAGTCTGGTAGCAAGGTTTTGGTTCTAGTCACTCCCTTCATATACGCTTGTAATGCAGTTCTTCATCGTAGTAGTATTATTATAGCTGTGAAAGTAAAAGCTGTATTCTCTCTCTCCTAGCTGTCCTTGTACAGTAATAGTTCTGGTGCAAGATCTCTGCTCCCTCGCTAATAGAGATCTCTGTCTTGCTACTTAGTTCAGTTAGTGTTGTAGTCATCGTAGTAGTTAGTAAGTTGCATTGTGTCTAGATAGACTGAGATTTAGTAGTGGCAGAAGTGCTGTCTGGTGCATAGCTTAGTTCTTACGTGATAGCTAGGACTTAGAATTGTGTAGTGTGTTAGATAGCTGGTCCTTCGATTGTCGCTTGATTAATCGTTTCTGTCCTGGGCACCTTACACCCGCTCAGCAGGAACATCATTGTCACTCCAAGATGCAACTAAACCCATCAGCAAAAACATAGTCAACACTAGTGTGATATACAATGTTGAAGTCGTATTCCATCACTTTGAGCGCAATCCTTGCAGATGGCAGTTCAAAACCCAGGATGTCATAAGATAAGTGAGAAAATTGTGATCTTTCACAACTTGAAAAGGTCTGGAAGAAATGCCTCATCACAATTACTAATTCCTCATACATGTACTCAGTGGCAGAATATCGAATTGCCGCACCATGCAACTGCTCTGAAGATGACAACCAGAACTTCTGCATCAATTCTACGGACACTTAGAACACATCCCACACCTTTGCAGCTAGCATCAGTACGTGACACAAATGAATCTGACATAAGTGATACATTCAAAATACAATGATTACATAAAGAATTATATCACTTACCAAAAGTGACTTACCAAACACAGATACCATCTCCGAGGATCAATGAACTTTATAGGGTGCCTTGGCAGAGGTAGAAGGTGTCAGTAATGTGGAATAGTTAGCAAAGAGTTAGGAATAAAATTTCTATAATATCGTATAGAGCCCAGAAAATCTTACCCTTCCTCAGCCACTCATGGAATCAAAAAAAAATTTAATGTCATCAATATAAACCACAGAAAAATCAACACAATTATTCAACACTACTGAAAAATTGCTGGATCATTTTTCAAGCCAAATGGGAGAGTTTTAAATAGAAAATTATCAAGTAGAACCTGATAGTACCCTTTCATCAGATCCAACTTTGACAGCACATTGGATTTGCCAATCTTATCTTATGGAGCAAGTCATCTAGATGAGGTATGTGGTACTGAATCTGGGGAGTGACTTTATTCATACCACCTCGATAATCAACATACAACCTCACAGCATCATCCGGTTAGGGACTGGAACAATTGGAGCACCCCAGGGGGAGTCTGTATCCTCTACCCATCCTTCAGAAACTGCTGAACCACTGCATTAACCTTCTCCTTCATGAAATTCACTTAGCAACATCAAGCTCACGAGACATGTCAACATCTTACGAGAGAACCTTTGTCTAAACCTGGATCATCAGCTAAAACAGTGGCTAACTAACACTAGTGACTCTATCGACATACAATTTAGCCAAATTAATGTGAATCCAACACAATGTGGAATAACATGCCAGTTCTACCAAACACACTAATTAGGACATCTGCTACTGACTTAACAGTAAAAATAGACTTAAATGCAAATTGTTGTAAATAGGTAGTGGCATTTATTTCTACCTTGTGGTAAAGGTACAACAAAATTACAACTTCAAATGGTGCCACTATCCACAATAGTGTAATAGGATAATCCCACTTATAACCATGTTACTACTGGATAACTGTCTACAATGACGTAAGCAAATATACATGGATCTGACTGTGCCACTTAAATTAAAAAAAATGTAATATTGAAGATTTGGTAAAGATATCAGTGTTCTTTTGAGGCTCATTATAGTTTATTTTTCAATGACTGTTAAAAAAACACCAACAGCATATCTGTAAGAGTATTGCTGAGGTGAATATAAACTTACTGATTGGATCATTTTGAAATATGTGGCATACAATGTTGATAATGTCACCAAAATTCATTATTTTATGGAGTTGATTAATATTAATGAAGTACAACGTATGTAACTATTTTTGTTACTCTCATAATTGTAATCAACTATTATTGTAATGAATATACTGTTGTAGTTTTATAACTGTAGCGTAGTGCTCTTAGTTCTTACTTGTTCACTGTTTTTAGCCCAGAGGTAAGACTGGTTTAGTATTACACTTACACAGACATAAATACACAACATTCAGTGTGAATCAATGAACCGTGACAAGTGTTAATTATTAGTGATGATATAATCATGAATGGTAAACAAGGTTACTAATGGCTTGTAGTGACAACGTCTAGAGACTGTATGATCATGCCACAATAATGATGACCCCTTACCTTCCAAAAGCTGACTTTTAACCATAATATGTATTAACTATTTAATTCCTTGTTGTTATTCTCCTCCCGTTTGTTGTTAAGTTAGTGTTGCGTAAGCTTGATTATTTTCACAATTACCTACTTAAGTTAAAAAATAAAGATAAATATTATTAGTTATGATTTAATCTCCTAAGATTCTAACTGTTATCACAATGTAACTGCATGTAATGTGTTCATTACAATTAGAACATAGCTTGTGTAGTTTTTGTAATGTGACAGTGAATTCCTCCATTAGGTTCTATGGGATGGATTCTCTATGTAGTGCCACAACCTTCAGCTCAGGGTTTGTGTAGAGTCCCTCTAATTTTGTAATCTGAAAAGGTTGTGTTAAAAAAAATAACGGAGTGTAACCAGAGTATGTGCATGTGTACTGTATTAGTGGGTGTGTATGATGTTATGTTTTAGTGTGTGTACAAATATCATGGCGCTGGATGTTTTTAGCAACATTGTTTTCATAGCATTTGGCCTAATTTTCAATTTCTGAGGAGTAAAAAGAATACAACTGACAAAAACATGTACAAGAGATTGTTTATCTATAGTTGTAAACATGTATGTTTTTTTTTCCACATTTCCAGTCAAGATCATGATATTAGTTAATGATAATATGTACTTATCATGATTGTTGTGATCGAGCTAAGTTACCTCTCCAAGGTATTCAATGTGATTCATTTCTCTTTTTATAGTTAAAAAAATATATATTCAGTTAAAGTAGAGTACTTTTAAGCTGACAAAATACCTGTGTTTAATAGGATGAAGTAGATAGTGAGGCTGATAGTCATGTCTAGTTAAGAATAACCACTTCATACTTATAAAACAAGCACTTCAGGTTTAACGAAAACAGAATAAGCCAGGATATTTACCTAATCATGTTGTAGTATTATTTTTAAGCATATATGATATTTAGAATTTGACATTAGAAAACACCTAGTATAATTATTCTTATTATAGTAGTTAGTCTAATTTCACCCTGCAAATTCTGCAATTAATTATGGCTTCTGATTTATTCTTACATAGCTACGTATCTGGTAGTCTACACTGCTTAATATGTAATAGAAATAATGCTATGAATTAACCTTAGAAAGAAACTCTACTCGAATTATGTGTTAGAAGTTATTTTGTAATGGATCACATTATTTTCCTAGGCTACATACAATCACTGTGATAACTTTTTCAATATGGTCTCATTTCATCTTGAAATATAATTATAAGCAATAAGTCAAAATTAGAATGAAATATTGCATTGTGTGTATTATGATGAAATGGAACTATGTAGCTAATTTTCGAGCATCTTATAAAGTTGCCAAGAGTTTTCACTACACAAATATTGCAGTTTCAGTTACAAATAATTAGTTTACTTAGATTCTTGACCTTTGCTGAAATGGCTGTAGTAATAAGATATTATTTTACATCGTGTTTGTTGACGTAGCACTGGTGGAAATTGTGCTACTAAATATATAGCATATAAAACTTGTTTACTACTTTCGTGTGTTATCAACGATGGTCAAGTTAGACTGTAATTAACTGCTAACTAAAACTAATTTTAGTAAATACTATAATGTATTTATGCCAATTTCCAAATATAATAGTAATTAAATTCTGACTATTATACTATTTCTTATGCATTTCATGAGATGTGTCTTGAGTGACAGTTCAGCATTAGCTTGTATTCTAACTTTCTCAACAGCAAATATATTTATGAATTGAAAACATTAACATGTCTCAAGTTTTGCTTTGCATATAAACAAGCACTCATCTGAGGATACAGATTGACAGCAGTTGCTAGCTGTTTCATTGTCATAACAGCAATGTGGATGACAAACAAAGATACCAAAGCTATAATAAACTCTTGTTAACGCTATCTATTTTGTGACTCCATATTGATAGTATGTATAATCAAAGGTGTTTCCTGCTCAATAAATTAACAACATATTATTATATTTATTGTCATGGCTCATAGCTATTTAACTGAAGAAATAACTCCTAGCCTGCCCCTTTTCTGTCGGAATGACTGGCACAATTTTATTGAGACCCTCCAGGTAATTCATAATGTTTTAGATTTTCATTGCCTTTAATAACTTCCAGGTAATTCTTGTAAGATATAATTCTGTTTTTGTAACAGAAAACTAATTATAAAAATTTTGGTTGTTGTAACTCAATAGCTAAAGCGCTTGTGCAGTAAATAAGGTGTCCTTTGATTGATATATCTTAATAATTATAAGCAATAAGTCAAATCTTAATAATGCACTGGAGCCTCCCTTCTAGCCAATAGTGAGTACCAAGTCCTGCACCCCACTTGCTTCAGTATTGTGTAGATAATCAAGCAACATACAGAGAATAGATACGGAATGCATACCTTACTTAGTGATGATATAATCGTGAATGGTTAACAAGGTTACTAATGGCTTGTTGTGACAACGTCTAGGAGACTGTCTGATCATGCCACAATAATGATGACCCCTTACCTTTCAAAAGCTGACTTTTAACCATATGTAATGACTATTTCATTCCTTATCGTTATTCTCCTCCCATTTGTTAAGTTGGTGTTGCTTAAGCTTGATTATTTTCACAGTAACCTACTTAAGTTAAAAAATAAAGATAAATAATATTATTAGTTATGATTTTTAATCTCCTCCTGAGAATCTAATTGTAAACACAACTTAACCTCATGTAACGTGTTCATTATATTTAGAACATAGCTTGTGTAGTTTTTGAATTGTGACAGTGAATTCCTCCCGTAGGTCATACGTGAGGGATTCTCTATGTAGTGCTACAACCTTCAGGTCAGGGCTTGTATATGTAGAATTCCTCTAATTTTGTTATTCTGAACTGTTGCTAATTTCTCAATTAGTTAGGTTCTGCATGGCAGTGGTTAACTACCATATTAATTAGTGTCCTTCAGACCATAAGTGCTGCCTTGCGACCTTCAGGGAATGTAAACACAGTAGTTCCCTCTGCAGTAGCGTCTAACTATATAATGTTAATACTGTTGCATGTAGTGTGATACATATCTGTAGTAACTGTGCACCATACTTCTGAGGTCAGCTTCACTCATTGCTTATTCCAAAACAAGGCAATACATTAATAATATATATTTGTTTATCTTCTGAAAAGTTTGTGTTTAACAAAATAACGGAGTGTAACTAGAGTATGTGCATGTGTACTGTATTTGTGGGAGAGTATGGATGTTATGTTTTAGTGTGTGCACAAATATCATGGCGCCGGATGTTTTCAGCAACTTTGTTTTCGTAGCATTTGGCCTAATTTTCAGTTTCTGATCAGTAAATAATACAACTGACAAAAACATGTACAAGAGCTTTTTTTAATCTTTTTATCTACAGTTGTAAGCATGTATTTTCCCACATTTCCAGAATAAAGATCATAATATAAGTTAATGATATGTATATTTATACACATGTATCATGATTGTTATGATCGAGCTAGGTTACCTCTCCAAGGTATTCAATGCGATTTATTTCTCTCTTATATAATTTTAATATATATTCAGTTTAAGTGGAGAACTTTTAAGCTGGCAAAATACCTGTGTTTAATAGGATGAAGTAGATAGTGAGGCTGATAGCATGTCTAGTTAAGAATAACCAATTCATGCTTTTAAAACAAGCACTTCAGGTTTAACGAAAAGAACTTCAGCCAGGATATTTACCTTATCATGTTGTAGTACTATTTTAAGCATATACGATATTTAGAACTTTGACTTAGAAACCACCTAGTATGTTATAGTAGTAAGTATAATTTCACTCTGCAAATTCTGCAAGAAGTTATGGCTCAGACTTCTTCTTACATAGCTAAGTATCTTGTAGTCTACACTGCTTATAATAGAAATAGTCATAATTGTGCTACGAATTAACCTTACAAAGAAACTCTACTCAAAGTATGTGTTAGAAGTTATTTTGTAATGGATCACATTATTTTCATACGCTACATTTAATCAGTGTGGTAACTTTTTCAATATGGTCTCATTTCATCTTTAATCTTTGAGTAATTACAAGCAATAAGTCAAAATTAGAAATGAAATATTGCATTGTGTGTATAAGATGAAATGGAACTATGTAGCTAGTAACAGAAATTTTTGATCCTCTTATAAAGTAGCCAAGACTTTCCACTACACAAATATTGCCGTTTCAGTTTATGATTAGTGTATTTAGTTCCTGACAGTTGTTGACATGGTGTTAGTGATAAGATATTTTTTTACGTCGTGTGGTGGAAATTGTGCAACTAAACATAGTGTACATAAAACTTGTTTGCTACTTTCATGTGTTATCAACGATGGACAAGTTAGACTGTAATTAACTGCTAACTGAAAGCAATTTTAGTACATACTATGATGTATTTATGCCAATTTGCAAGTTTAATTTGAGGATGTTGCAAACATATACTCCCCAAAACAAATAATGAATCAGAAATGTAATAATCTAAGGGGGCAAACTGCAGGTGAGGTGAAGGATCAAGTAGAGAGGAAAGCATTAGCTGCAAGCAGCGGCTAGCGAGGATGTGATAGAGGGATCAGTAGGGTGTGCTGGCAGGGATGGGTTGGGAATGTGCTTGTAGGGAGAATGAGCTAGCAGGGATTGGTAAGGGATGTGATGGCAGGGGCTAGCAAGGATGTGCTAGCAGGTGGGGTGCAGGACCTGGTACCCACTATTGGCTGGGAGAGAGGCTCCATGCATTACCAATCTACCCTACCAGTAATGGTTACGGTGGAGATAAAGGGTGGGGAGGTGGGCATGAGCAGTCTTGAATGACATGGTTAAAATATTGGCATGTCAATGTTATTGGTAGTTATGAATAATGCAATAAAAATTCTAACTAGAGAATCAGCAATGTTATATTAGAGATTATAATACAATATGGAAGCTAGCTGTGTGTGTAAAGAAGTTAAACATTCAGGATATGTTATAAAATATTACTCACATGATGCTGTAAAATCATCTGAAACTTTATTTTGCACGAGTTAAAGATCACATGATCACACTATGAAAGACTTAATTACAAAACTACATGTTTATGAGTTATGTCTTTGCTGATCTGGCTACCTCAGCATACATATTATCTGTTGGTGAACAATTTGTCATCCTTGGATTCTCAACAGCAAGAACATTTCCACTGTCTGGGTTGTACTTAGGTATGGGTGGGGCATCTTCATCAACTGGAATTTCATTAGTGGGAAGTTGTCTGATGGGTGCTGACTGTGTTGTTGCTATGGCTGCAGGTATCTCTTGCTCTAGCACAGGCATCTAGTAGGAAAATAATATGTGACAATAAGACTTAATCTAATTTTCAGTAGCAATGCTTGAATTGACCATGGAGATTTTTATTGCTGTTGGAAAGCGAGTGGAGTAATATATATATATATATATATATATATAATATACATATATACACATAATAGTATATGCATGTCACATTAGTAACATATCTGAGAGTATTTTAATTGACAGTTATAAGGTTGAATGTTGGAGTAAATATCCTACTGAGGCTAGAGGCTTCGGCATGAAAGCAATACACCATACAGTACGCAATGATTCTCCTTATATGGCCGAACTCTGCATGTTTATGCTAGAAGAGATTGACACATAGGCATAATGATCACATAAACAGTAGCAGATGAGACATGTGACAGCATACTAAGTGAGCTAGATAAGAGATAGTTGAAGAGGCTGCTAGTTTGAAGAAAAAAGTGAATTGCCCTCTAAGATTTTGTGTATCTAATCCCCATAAAATAATAATTTCGTCACGATACACCACACACATACATGTTAACATGATTACATGATGAAGAAAAGTGCAATGAAGGATTATGATGCATGAATTATAAACACTGGATTAATTGTGCCATATAAAAAATATTTGACCAACATTTGAGTGATAATACTTGTCTGATCTAATGAATGAAATAAGGTCACCAGAGACGGCTACAATAGGTACTGATTGTGATAATTAGTGGTATAAAAAATCTAGTCATGGCACGATTTAAACATACTTGAATTGTTGCACTCTGTTTGTCACGTCTTTGCTGCTGATCTAATACCCACCTCAGCATACATGATGTCAGCTTGTGAGGAATTGGTCAATGTTGGATTCTTAACTGAAGGAATATTATCTCCATTCTCGTTAATATTGGAAGTGGACGAGATCTCTTCACCATCTGGTTTATATTGAGGGATGGGTGGGGCATCATCATCTGGTAGAATACACTCAGTTGTAGTCTGCTGTGTAGGTGTGGCCAAAGGTGTGTCTTGTTCTAAGACATGATAAACAGGTCCCTAGAAAATGAAAATCAATTGTGTATAACAGCAGTGTGATATAACAATATGTGACCGTCTACAGGAAAACCGGGCACAACGCGGCGTGCGTAAATATCTAGAAAAGATCGATCGATTTCTTAAAAATGTATTGTTTCAAGCCGACAAAAGGGAATGGTTAGGTCTTTTATAGTGGGAACGACTCAAGCTACGACTATAAAACTTGGAGAGCTCAATATCTGGATGCCGACAACTCTGTAAGTGCAAAAAAAAATTTTTCGAAGGGTGCCGCGTTGTGCCCGGTTTTCCTGTAGACGGTCACATATGATGATCATTGCACAGTAACTGAGCTTGTAATAGAAAACAAATCAACAATACAGTTTCAAACGCTAAATTACTGGCAATACTTACTCCACCAAGCTCCAAATAATTTGCATCTGCCAGTTTGGTTTGTGGTTTCTTGTGATTTGTGTCATTCAAACAAGCATACATTCCATCAATTCCAGTTTCCACTGTCATGTCCGTCTTCTCAAAAGTACAAACTTGGTTTCCGGAATTGAGGGCCACTTGAGGATTACTACTGCCCTAAGCATTACACCACTATTAGCCAACATAGCAAATATTACAATACAAATACAGTTGTATTGGAAATGTTATTCTTTAAACCTGATCATGTTTCATGAATTTAGAATTAAATAGACTAATGACAAATATAACATTTCTTTATTTTCTACTATCTGCTTTTTGAAACCAGGTGTATCTATCATTTCTTTCTCACTTGTACATCTACTGCTATTGTTAACTTACATTAATTTCTACCCTTAGTCCTCTGTTTACTCGAGATCTTTGAAATGAAACAAATAATCATATTTTTGACATTTAAATGGACTCAACTAACCTTTGAAACTTTTGTAATGTACAATGTCCACCACAACAGTCTATAATATGCAACATTATAAATATTTACTGTATATTATATGAATTGACTTACTATGGTGACAAAGGCAGCAGATTAGTAAGACAGTGAATATTAAAACTGCAATGGCCACAACAAGTGCTACGACACTTGCAACTATTGCTATTACTACACTTCCAGAATCTGTTGTAGTAATTATTATACTGTCACTAGTGTCTGCTGTACACAAATTGAAAATTTGCTATTATTATCATATTATGGGGAATTTATCTCTAACCTGTTGTACTAGAGCATAAGAAAATTGGATTGACTTCAAATTGCACGACAGAAGTTCTACTATTATTTCCATTGACATCAGCAATTGTGGTTAGATTATATAGTGTTTTCAGTTCAATATTCACAGAATCAGAGCTATTTCCTATTATGGTATTATTACCATCAGTGGCTCGTGATAATGTGTGCATACAGTTGTTATAGGAGCATCCAATGATATATTTACATGTTAAATTATATTCTTCTGCATTCATTGAAGGGCAAACATTGAGACCTATTGCACCTATATTTATAATAGAATGAATATTGACTTCTTCTGAACTCTATTTTATAACTTACAAAGTAAATATGGTTCAGAGTATTCCAGTCCAAGACTGTTGTTAGATTTGATTGTTAAGTTATATACTAATTGTTCTTCTAAGCCAGTAATACTGACAGTGGACAATGGGCTAGCCATTGTCAGTGGCATAAATGTTCCTTCCATATGATTTCGAAGCATAGCAACATACATCGTTTGTTTATTGCGACACTCCTGCGGTATCTGTATATTGAATAACAATTTTGGTTGATTACAATAGTCAACTAATACTAACCTGTGCTCTCAGATTTAATGAGTAGGAGTCCCCCACTCTAAATAATGAATACTCAATATCATTTGTAGAAGGTATGTAAGGTAGAGTCTTGTTTACACATGAAGGTGGACTTAATCCTACTATATTAGTAGCTGTGATACACATGGTAAAGGGATCACATGACCTCACTCCTTCCAGTGTGAAGTTATAGGAGTCAGTATCAGTCACATACTCAGTGATGTCTTTCAATTGACTTGGACTCAAGAATGTGAGAGTAATAGTGAAGTTAACAGATACTGTAGGAATGATTCTATAATCCCATGAAGTCATCAATGAATGATCATTCAAAGATATGCACAAATCACTGGGAGGATCTGGGATTCCTGTTAGAAGTAGAATAAAATGATTTTAATAGCTATAAGAATTTTATTGAAGAATTATGTATCACAGATGAAGGACAAACTTTAAGTATTTCAATTTATATAACAATTTTTTTTTATATGTACATACAAGTAGGCAAAGTGTTTAGCTCATCCTTGATTTTATTGGCATTTGGGTTTAATTTATTGTGGTTCAGCTATAGAAACTTAATTACTCTAAAACATGTTTTTTAATTCACGTTAAATTTTTACACTCACTTCTTTTACTTTTTGTCTGATCTCTTTCCAAACTACATTACAGCTATCTATTTCAATAGAGTGCTGATTGCTTCTAAACTTTTAACGTTATGTTTCACATAAAGTGCTGCTGTGGACACAAAATATCATTGCCATTTGTAAAATATATTCTAGAGAATCATTCATATATTTTAGTGTTTTGTCAAACTGTAAACTATGGTCGTCTTTTTGTGACTGCATTAAAATTCTGGGACTACCTAATTCTTAACGTTTGTACATTAGTTACTTATTATGTGTTAAGTTTACAGAGGAGTAGAAAGCCAGATCGTATTGGTGCGGCCATTGTAACCACACCCACCAAACAACGCCCACTCATTTATTCAAGTAATGGGACAATACAGTGGCTTTTCTATCAAATGAACAAAGAGTTTAATGAATTCAAATGCCACTGTAATCACACCAATTAATTCAGTAAAAGCCATATTTTATTATATTATTAAAAATCTAATGATTTTTTTTTTAACAATCAGTAGGTTTGTGTCAAATAAATAACGTTAAATTATAGTTTCTGTGTGGACTGTATATATCATATAGCTAATATAGCTAGTTACTTGGACACAATATAAAGCAAACAATATCAATGACAAAAAAACAAAAACAAAACAAAACTGAATCCACGATAACTAGAACTTACAGATGCCAGCCCTTTGTGGCAGTCATAGCTGTATTTTCTTCAAACATTTTCAAGTGTGTGTGGCAAATAAACTAAATGGGAAGACTCCTAGTAGTGCAAAAACGGCAATTTTGCAGACCAACAATGCTGGAAAAACTTCTGAACTACATTGTTTTTCAAAAAGGTCTTGCTAGTTTGCTACTCTTTTTTTTTTTTTGGTCTATATAATTAGTCATACTTTTTACTTTTCTCTTGACCTATTTTGCTTCTCATTTAAATTATTGTACTTCCTATAATCTTTAGTTCCTTTTAATTTACTAAAGATGACATCTGAGCAATTCAGCTGAAGTTGGATATCATATCAAGTGTATACGTATGACAGAGTAAGAATTGAACTGAACTAACTCTAAGGTTATTGCTCTATGCTCGTTAATGTTGAATTGTTCTGAATTTTTACTAGAGTCCTGTCAAATACTTAAAACTTCTATTAACCCCTCAGCCTTTGCAATATTTTTAAACTCCCATTCTATTACAGCTAGGTACTCTACTTTCATTTAAAGCATTCAGATAAGCAGTCTTTTACTACATTAAAATGACCTTGTTATGAGGCACTAATGGCAGAGTTATTAGTGGACATTTCAAAAGCTGAGCTGACTACTGTCTTAAATCTAAAATTCATCTATTCTAGGCTGAAATGCCCATTTTGTGCTCACAGAATTGTTTAATAAGTGTGCTCAAGTTTTGATAAGTTAATTTTGTCAAGGCCTATGAATGACCTATTTTTTACATTGAACACATGTATAGTGATTTTCTATTTTAATGTGGTAATTTTGATCATTTTATTGCAGAAATATAATTTACAACTTACCATAAATTGTTAATTTAATAGTACTTCCAAACGCTGTATTATTATCAAAATTTGAACATCTCAATCCTGTCACTGATGTCTCTGTTGTGTTTACAGTTATTAATAGTGTGTTAAATACTCCATCCATAAATCTTCCAGTAATGCCAGATATAGTAGATTTTTCAATAAGTGGGTTGATCTCTTGTTCACGTCCATTAGTCAGAAATATAGTCCAAGCAGTTATAGTACTACTTTCTACTTGACATGTGATATTCCTCTGTGTGTTGATGGGAATATATAGTGGGCCAGTTGGACAAATATCAACTAGTATTTACACATAATAAAGTAATAAATGAGAGTATGCTCAAATAGTCAGTACAATATTAAAAGCACAAGCTTTATATCTGCTGCAAAGCTTGTGCAGTACTAGCCATAATAGTTTTAATTCATTGCAAGTAACAATGATGGAATACATGAGTGAAAGCAGCTAGTAGTGACAGTCACAGAAAGTCCTACAGCTTGTTCAACGGCGCTTAATCACAAGAACTGTTGAAGTTTTAAACAGCTATCAGTATGAAGGATGACAGACTACATTTCTATAGAGCAAAAACCACAACTATGCTCTTACCTTTTATTCTATTCACGACAATTTTGATCACAAATAGATACAATGCTTCAGAACAAAAGTCTTAACTATAGGATTTTTAAATGATGTTAGCTCTATATGTGCACCAAATTTAAGCACCACACACAATTCCATACTTTCTAGAGTTTTTGGGCCCAGTAGTTTATTTAGGGCCACATTTTAATGTAATCAAGCTTATTACCCTGGAATTCAGTTAAATAGCAGGATGTGGTTGAATTACTTAAACCTTGTAGCCTAATAATCAACTGCTCACTTCAAGCCAAGGCCAACACTAGTCTCGCAAAGCCAGATCCTATACCAATAACTACTCGGGAAAAGGGTCTCGTAGACTGACATTGAGCAGTTTGTTCTTGCTTAGTCAGGAAGTGGTTAATAGTGGTTTAATTAGTGTGGGTGTAAATTGTTAAATATATTTTTAAGGCACTTGAATTGTTCATGTTAGTAGGCAGAGCTGGTTTTGTATTGCATGGAGAAATGTATGCTGGTCTAAAACTCAATGACACTGACTGATCTTGATTTTTGGCTAGCATTATATACTTGTGGGCCTCCCTCAGTGAAGCTCATGAGTTCCTCCTTCAGACTCACACAATGGTGACAGCAATTAAGCTGCTGCCACCAGAATCAGTATGCTTTCCCCTTTACAGCCCCCCCTCGAAAGGTGGACTCAGGATTATACTAGTTTAATCTAAAGGAGATCAGATGGCACGAATGGCAACTGAGAAACTGACTGACTGCACACACAAAACACGAAGTCTTATATGCACTGCCCGGACAACACAACAATGAACAACAAGATGTACACACACACTCAGGTGACATGACTTTAAAAATTAACTAAGTCCCATAACCGAAAATACATGTAACAAAACAAGCACCCCGCAAACACACATATATAAACATATAATGTTCAATTCATAGTTCCTGGAATGTGGGCGGGACCCCACCAATTTAGTTGGGATGCCACCAATTTAGTTGGGATGTCGTCCCACATTATTCACCCTTAAAAGGTACCAAGGCAAATAACAGCTGTATCTTGCTGCTAAACGAATTCAGATAGCTTCCAACTTCAGATCTCTTAAAGAGGCTAGTCCATGTCACTTCTCACCATTAACGTCTAAAGTAAGAATTTTAACATGGCTGCTGGAGAGCATATAGAAATACATACGCAAACGTTTGAACAGCTTTACGTCACTGGATATCACATCACCTATTGTTTGAGGTCTCCACAATTAGCTACCCTTTTCCCACATAGTGCATGATACAGGGTGTGGCTACTTGAGACAAGACCCCAAACACACCTATTAGAAACTGCCTTCTGGGTTAGAGTTTTTAGGGGTGGATCTCAAGCCCTCTATTTTGCTGCCCTGTGGCTGTTATGTATCATAGCTATGTATAGGTACTATTAAAGTGCTATAAAAGAAATGCTGTGCATCATTACACAATCCCATAGCTATTTTACCTAACTTGCATAGAGAAGGTACTTCTACACAGGTAATGTAGATAATATATATTTAATAAGGCAATTTCTTTATGTCACATGTAATAACTAATGACTTTGAAGAACTCCCCTTGATTCTCACCTTGACATAATGAAGTTACCAGGAAAAGGAGGATTAGTACTAGTTGCGTCGCCATTAGCTGCCAGTAGCTACCGATATTTCAGGACTTAGCTACCTGCAATCTTGTAGTGGACACCCAGGAGAGAGAATAATCCTGCGGATATCGGAAAGTAGAATAATCTTGAAACAGTGACCCCTCTAGTCAGCGAGCGAGCGAAGCGAGCAAAGCTGACTCTCAGTCGCGTTCAATTGAGATTTCAGATATATTATATAGGTATGAATGCGTAATTACTAATTACGTAAGTTAGGTAAAGCTTTCACAGTAGTTCCAGTACTTCTCAATTAACGAGCGCGGAGAATCCTGCTGCACTGCCTTACGCAACTTTGTTTCTACCAAAAAGTTTATAGCTCCCATGATTGTAAGCAATCAACCTACTAAAAATGTTCAAGCAAACTGAATTTCTGCAATTTATTCTCCCAGCCATTGGCATTCAATGCGTTTCATTGTTTGATACACAATACGATCATTGACACAAATGCTTTAGCTAGAATAAGATAAGTTTAGCCATATTTTCATGAAATAATCAAACAGCCACCAGGCCCTAATATTCACTGACTCCATTCCTTTTTTCCTGTAAAAATATTATTTGTGACCACACCTAGCATGAAGGTTGGTAGACTAGCTGCTAAACCAGAGAAGAGGGCTACATGCATGGGTTCTGTAGTCTGGAATCAGAGACTTTAGATTCTCGATGCTAACTGAGAATGGAAAGGGTTACACTGTGCACTACAGTTAGATGTAATTTCTGTCCTATTTTTCTGCACCACTAGTGTAGAATCAACCCACCGTCTCCTCGCGTTGGTCTCGTTTTGGAATCGCAATTTTTTTTTTCCGTTTATAGAGCGTGAAACCCAAGTTCACCTTTGACCGATATGGCTAATCAGACCAGACCAGACGCCAGACCACGCGCATGCCCATTACTGCACGTGTGTATATTACTCCTCCACCGTTTCAGTGGTAGTTAGATTAACTGTTCCGGACAAACGACAATGGCCAGTCCAGCTGAGCATGTTGGCAATGAAAATACAGAGTTGACTGTAGCCAAGTGGTGACATACTTTCAGCAAGCAAGAAGGTGTCTACAATCAGTTTGCCTCCAATAAAACCCAATGGTGGTGATGTATATCTGTATTATGTGGATAAAAGTAAGATTTTTCTAAACAATAATAATATTCTGAATAATGTATATAATTCCATAAACATTGTTGTTACTTTTTTTAAGAGGAGAGAAAATCTCTCGGAGCTATACCAGGTATCCCCACTTAAGTTAGGAGCTAGCTACAGACTTTGATCCACTCTGCTGTTTAAAGTCTTATGCACTTGACAGTTAGGGACTAAGGATAGCATGAATCTTAATAATATCAAATGACAACAAAAATTGTTGCTGTACAAAAATTTTTGTTGTTGTTGTTATCGCTTTATTGTCATTATTACTGTTACTATTATACAATATTTCTCAACAATAACAGCTAAAATTTTATCAAACTTAAACATTTGTGTTTTGGCAGCTATTTCTTGTATTATTTTTTTGTTTTGTACTTTATGGGAGAAAATGGTCAACCTTATTACATTCATTAGTCATGTGTGGGAAACTCTTTTGCATATTATTGTTATACCTAATAGATGATTGGAGAGTGGATGGCTACAGATGGTATCAATATGGAACAAAGTTACTCCCACGATCTCTCCCTGAGATAAAAAAGCTCCATTTTGGTATTGTTTTACCTTCCACTTAATCAAGGTATGATTGCAGGTTTAAATGCTAAGCATACTACCTCGTAATTCTAAACAAATAGCTAATATTCAGCAAAGGGAGCATAAAAAATTCCGAATAACACATGATGCTATTTATAATTTGCATGAGTTAGCTTTCAACCTTGAAGACTTTGTCAAAGAGATCGTGACCTATCCTAATCTGATTGTTGTTTGTGGATGACTTTTATGTTTCTCCTCTTCTTTGATTTTCAAGAAGTCACCTGTCATGCCAGCACTTTTTTGATTCACGAATGAAAATTTCAGCAGGTTCATGAGCACTTTATGCTTCATGTTGCCAAGTTACTACCTGCTTTAGTGAAAGGAAAGAAAGTGGTACCACTGGTATAAGATGAAGAATTGGGAATTTTTTGCAAATTATTGATATATGCTACTTTTAATACCATACTAATTTCATAATTAATTATTGTGGTGGGTATCAGGCTATTGAGAAAAATCTCCTGAAAGTTGTTCGTGTAAGATGCTGGAACCATACTATAAATGCAATAAAAATTTGGTTGAGAAAAACATGGGGCTACTTCAAGTGAAAATCCTGGAAACTGAAAAAGGCTGATTCCAGTTCCATAAAATGACTTAACTGCAGTTGTTGAGTTGGGGTTATGGTCAGAATTATCCAGAGCACCAACAGTGAATAATATTATATCCGTAAGACAAGCTGGGGCCACAACTCCTTCTTTTTATTGTTCAGATACTGCTGCAGCTATCATACTTTCAATTTGTAAACTTTGTCATATGAAATACAAATTCACATGTGATAAGTTGTTCAATGAGTTTCTTGCTCCAAGCCATGTGGTGAACGTTTAGACCAATGTAAATGGGAAGAGGTGGCTCAAGATCAGAGGAATGCCTTGTTTCATGGTACAAGATTCAGAAGCTTTCTTATGTGCTAAAATGACTTGACCTACAGTTAGTCATGCCTGAGTTTCACATCGCCCTTGGTCTTTCAAATTAGTACCATTGAAAATTAAAGGAATATGATATATGAGGCTTGAGGCGGCTTATTCATCGTATGTTGCTATTGGCAGCAAAAGTAGAAACTTGTAAGGATTACTTTCTTCAGACGTTTTTCACAAAAAAATGCAGTTGTTAACTTTTAATACTCTTGCTGGGTGGTCTCTCTTCGTTGTAGTCATCTACATATTTATGTTTCCTTGCTTGTTCTGTTTGGAACTATTAAACTTTAAATGATGAGATTTGTGCCAAGATGCACTTGACAACAAAATCTAATGCACTTGTACTGCCACTAAAAGAAACACATGCAGGAAGAGCATCAGGTCCCACAGCTCAGCTATGTTGCCTAAAAATCCTTCTCCACATTTTCGCAACTACTTGTACATTGGTCATCATCATGTGTCATTAATCCTGCCGACAAATGACACATCGTTTCCAATCTAACTCCATGTAGTACTGCACATAGCACAGTTGCATGGACCTAGCCCAACACCAAAGGATGGTTATGTAATGGCTTAGTTTTTACTACTTCACACTTTAATTGTGAGTGTTTTCCCTATAAGTGACAATTTTTCACACTTGTTATTACTTTTGATTCACCAAACTCCAAACAGTTGTCCGATTTTAATTTTGATTGGCAGCCATCTTGCTTTACGAATGCGTTTCATGAGGGCTCCTAGGCTAAAATTCTTTAGTAGGCCCTAAGGAACAACCATACAAAATTTTATGCTTTTGTCCAATGGAAACTGGTAAACTTGCATAATGACCCTAAGCCACCTGACTAATATGAAGATATGCTAAAAAGGTACCAGTTGAATTGGAGTAAGGCTTTTCTACAGTATTATTATGATGAAATTCATCCTCAGGTTTGCCCAATTTAAATAATAATAATAATAATATATTTGACATCTGACAGTATGAATTATTGTCTAGATTCCCATCTCTTATCTACCATCTACAAGGATTCTTTTATAATGAATTCCAAAGGGGATTAGCAGGTACTTTTATTGTCTTAAGTAAATTCTAAAAATATTGATACATACATAATAGGTCTTGGTAACTACACATTGCTTTCTCAGTTTACCGAAGCTGCATGTTCAGTTGATGAATTAAGTCTTATCTCTTGTTATGCACTTGATGATTTACCGGCAAGCTAAAGCATCAAAGATAAGAAAAAAAAGATAATCCATCAACTTCAAGTTACTTTCATAATCTTTTTACAGTCAGTTGATATTATTGCTGTCATTGTTTTGTTTAATTATACAGATGTAAGTGCTAGAATTGAGGTAGCTGATGTAAATCCATATATGACTTCATTTTTATGGGCCAGGTACTTAAGTAATCATGTTGAATTACATTTATATTATAGATATTATGCAGGGTGATCATTGTTAGTCGGAACGTATCGCCAATGAGTGGACGGTATACGGCTTACTGTGTCCATTACTCTGTTGCAGACGTAAGGCTTAAGTCTAGCAGGAGACATTGACAACCAGCATAGGACAATCGTGGAATCACTCCACGCGAACGCATCTGCAAGTGGAACAGACAAAACATTAGCCACTGTAACTAGAATCTTACTCAGTAGTTGAGCTCCGTTCAACTCCTTCCTAGGAATAGTAGATCCACTTATAGGAGAGACCTTTGTCAATGGGGTCTCCTTTATCACCAATTCTAGCTAACATCTACATGGAGAGACTGGAAGAAGAATCCATCAAAAACTTTCCTCTCAAACCATCTCTTTGGTGCAGATATGTAGACGATGTTTTTGTCTTATGGCCACATGACAATGAATCCATCCAAGACTTCAAACTCCATCTAAACAAACAAAATAAACACATCCAATTTACAACAGAAGAAGAAAATGAAAACAAAATAGCATTTCTAGATGTACAGATTGAAAGAAAAAATAACAAATTCATCACCTCAATCTTCAGAAAGAAGACTCATACAGACAAATACTTAAACTATAAATCAAACCACCATCAAAGAATTTTGTCTGGAGTTGTCAAGTGCTTAACAGATCGAGCAAAGAAATTATGCCATCCATCTGAAATTGAACAGGAGCTGAAACATTTAAAAGAAGTCTTCCTAGCAAATGGTTACCCAGAACAAACAATAAATGTGACAGTCTATGGGAAAAGGGGGCACTTCACTCAAACCAAAAAAAATGAGTTTTTTATGCTAATAAAAAGCTACAATTTATCTCAACTTAGTGCTAAAATACTGGAGGGTAAAACCTTCGACGCGCAGAGAAACTGGCAGTTGAACTGGGCTGTATTCAGCAAAGCAATTGAACTAGAAATCGAGAAAACATAAATTGAATTTCCACTTCCGGTATAATTAATGTTTCCGTATACTTAACGGCGTACTCCGCGTACGCAATTGAATCGTGCAGCCGCTTTTTAACCGCGACTAACGAAGTTTGCGTAGAGTTCTTTTTAGCTTTCAGAGCGTCTCACAGCCTGTCTTGTCGGAATCCTTGGCTACTCTACTCCATGTAGTGGTAAACTTTCAACCAGAGGTAGGCTGTAGATTGCATGCACTATTCTCAAAGCTATGCCGTTTTTTTTAACTGCTTGTTTGAAACTCCGCCCATTCCCCGTTTATTGTACTTAGAGAACGAGAGAGAATAAAAAGTAGCTTGTCTTTCCACGGCACGCTTGGGGTCTTTTAATTTGTTTCGGCATTTGAAATTTGGCGTAGACTTAGAGTAAGGATCACTAAGACTAATTCTGCAAAAAACAAAAACAGGAGAAAGAAAGAATTTTTCCTATGACTTACTTCTGGAGCCTATATCTCAATTTCAATTTTTGCGTGAAGTGCCCCCTTTTCCCATAGACTGTCACAAATAGCAACATCAAATCCAAAAGGGATTCAACCAGAAATAATTCAACCAATGCACAAGATGAAACCATCAAATATTTGGTAATACCATATATCAAAGGGATTAGTGAAAAAATTGAACATGTATGCCGTTCCTTGAACATAAAAACAGTTTTTACATCAACACCAACCCTCAAGAAACATCTAATGAAGGTAAAAACACCCAGAGAAAAATCAAAAATCAAAGGAGTAGTTTATGAAATCCCGTGTATGGACTGCAGTATGGTATATATAGGGGAAACAAGATGTACACTAGACAAACGTTTAACCGATTACGCGCGAACAAAAATTTTAATTGCGCCTTACGTAATGCGGTCACGGGCGCACGCGAGACACAAAGGATTGATTGCTTGGTGGGAGGGTGACACTAAGCGAGAGAAAGAAGACGAACGTTTGAAGATTGCCTCGGGGACAGTATTATCGAACGATAGAGTACGCTCTAGGCTATTGGGAAAGCATAAATTCGACGCTAAGGAGCTGTTCCCGACTGAAAAATAACAAAGTACTCGCACCGTTTGGCAAAAACCTTTATGGCATCACACTGAAGCTCTTAGTAAGCACACTAGTAAGGTTGGAAGTATGGTTTCATGGCTGAAGCAGTTTGCTACTTGATCATAGAGGTAAGAGAAAGTGCTTTTGCACGCATCTGTCTTACATTCAGGAAGAATTTGTTGATATTTATTTAGGGTGTGTTTTATTTTGAACTTAGCAATCTGTTATAAATTTTGTGAACAGAGAAGCTTTTTATGGCTTTTGTGCATGAAAACAGGTACATCACAAATAAATGATAGAATATTATAGTGTATTCAGTTTGGTACTCCAAGGTGTCTTTACTTTTGATGTGCTGGTAGGCTGCATTGTTGACAGAATAGCTTGTGATCTTCTTACTATCAAGTGCAACTGGTCATAGCATAATAGAAGTATATGTCAGAAGGATCCCTGCAGTCTCACCTGTTGTATAACAATATTTATTTTTACTTATTGTTATAAAGAATGTGGTTAAAATTCCTGTAGAAATCGCTACCTTTCAGAATCATCAATTCCATTCTCTCGTCAGAGTCCTTGACCATCTAGCAACTACTGCAGTCACTACACCCATCAGTACTGAAGTCATTCTTGCTGTCATCAAACTCAATCGTCACTACCATCAGAGTTACTGCCATCCTGGTCACTGCCATCCTTGTCACTGCCATGCTGTGCCAGGTCAAGAATAACGTCTTCATCACTAGGATGCTGAAGTTCCAGTGTTCCACTTGCCAAGATAGCTTTCTACTTGTTTTATCATGAGCAGTTATAGCTAAAGTAATATTGGTTTCTAAAAAATTATTCTGTTACCTTTATTATTTTATGAAATATATTTTCAATTTATACTTTATCAGAAAGAAGTCTTATTGTTGTGACAAAATTTACTCAACATTTTCTTATGGCAGTCTATGTATTTTATAAGCCTAAAATATACTTACAACAATATAGAATCGTCTGCAATTGTGATCGGTGGCGTCCTTGACTCCACAAAGCTGTAGGGCGAAATGGACGCGAAGACGCATTTTTGACGCATATTTGCGTCCACCGCGGTTATCGATTTTTCTTAATTGACGCATATTTGCGTCATTCGCGTGTAATCGGTTAAAGGAACACCAATATGCAGTAAAAAGGCATGATGAGAAGAACGGTATAGCTGTACATGCATGGAACAGTAATCACAAAGTAAATTGGTTGGAGGCTAAAGTGAAAGAGAGAGTTGAGAACTACACCAGAAGAAGGATTACTGAGGCAGTAGTGATTCAAAGCCTGCCATCAACATCTAACTTGGACAATGGCCTGGAGTTAAATCCAACATGGCAACCAATTATAGCGTCACTATAACTAGTGCATCCTCAGGGGTTTTGCATTTTATTGAACTGGTTTTGTTTTTTGTCATTTTTAGTATTGTGTTTTTTGTCAACTGATGAAGACCTACCGGTCGAAACGTTTTGACTATTTATAGTTATAATCTACTACGAAAGCTAATAAATAAACTACCAGAAAATGTATCTGTTTCTGCACAAGCCTCTCCGAGAGTTAAACGCTGGTCATTATTTTTATCTGGGTACGAGTATTCTTTAGTTTTCAGAAACACAAGTGCACACGCAAATGCAGATGCTCTGAGTCGACTCCCACTTCCTGTGGAACCTGCGACTACAGACACCCCCCCCAGAGATTGTATTGCTTGCAGATCAACTCAAAGATTCCCCAGTGACCAAGGCAGATATTCGAGTTTGGACTCGGACAGATCCAGAACTTGCAGTTTGTTATGCAAGGTTGGCCAAGCCACTGCAGTGAGAATTTGAAGGCTTTTGTTTCAAAGCAAATGGAACTTTCATCGCTAAACGGCTGTGTGTTATGGGGATCGAGAGTGGTTATTCCGAAGAAAGGACGTGATGCAGTGCTACAGGAGCTACACGATGGACACCCAGGTATGTCCAGAATGAAGTCACTTGCAGGTGGATTTTGCGGGTCCATTTGAAAACCAGATGATTTTAGTGCTAATTGACAGTCACATTTCGAAATGGATTGAAGCATTCAAGACAGTTAGTGCAACATCCAAAGCTGTGATTTCGAAACTTCGATTTCTGTTTTCTCAATTATTTTGGAGTACCAGAAACTATAGTCTCTGACAATGGTACATGCTTTACAAGTGAAGAATTTGAAATTTTTCTGAAGAGTAATGCCACATTTTTATACACACATACATATTTGTGACCGTCTACGGGAAAACTGGGCACAACGCGGCGTGCGTAATATCGAGAAAAGATCGATCGATTTCTTAAAAATGTATTGTTTCAAGCCGATGGAAGGGAACGGTTAGGTCTATTATAGCGGGAACACTTAAGCTACGACGATAAAACTTGGAGAGCTCAATATCTGGACGCCGACAACTCCGTAAGTGCAAAAAAAAATTTTTTGAAGGGTGCCGCGTTGTGCCTGGTTTTCCTATAGACGGTCACATTTGTTCACTAGGTATACCAGCACAAGACTTACATTGTATTCTCTACGTGACTTGACAAAGGAATATCAAGGGTTAAGCAATCAAAATTCCTAGGATGATATGGGTAAGAATTGCTAAACCAAAGGATTCTATTTAAAAATTAAAAATGTTTTTCTGTGTAAATTACACTTGCATGAAGTATATTGGACGAATAACATGAGATAACGTTGTAAAGTGCCAATCGACGAACAAAGACACTCAACTATTACAATCATTCCGCCACACACAACTTCAATTCTGACAAATCATACAAGTCTAATCACCACGAGATAAAAAAAGATGAGAGCACAAAAATTAGCAAGAACAATAGGAGAAAGACAAAGGGAGGAAAAAAAAAAAAAAAAAAAAAAAAAAAAAAAGAAAAACAAACAAACATGAAAAAACAAACTAACAAACAATTTATTAATCAGAAGTAAGCTGTTTTTTTTTTGTCAAAGTGAAAAAACATTTTTATGAAGAATAGCACACATGCAACAATATAAACTTGAAGTGATGACAAAGTACACTACACACACAACAAATAAACAGTAACAGCAACAAACAAAAACAAACAAACAAAAACAAACAAACAAAAACAAACAAACAAACAATAAAGTGTTATATAGAGCAAGTCGCCTGTAACTCTTACATTCCAGTTCTATTATCAATCGGCACAGTCTTCGGACATCATGGAAAATTAAATTTATCAACTGGCATAGCGTACAGACATTCACAAAAACACCCAAATAGTAATACTGAGTTATGTAATACTTGCTATTATTTTTTGTTTGTTTGTCTTTTGCTAGGAAGGAGTGGCTACACTGTGCTTGTGGTGGGTACTAAACACTGCCAGGAAGTTTTTTGGATGATCATGGTCAAGAGCATTTTAGTCCACATGATTACAATGATTTTTTTCATATTATAAATTATAATAATGTGACAATACCACAAAATAGCAAATATGGTTACAGTGAGCAAAATAAGAAAATGAAAATATCAGGTCGTCATGGCCACGCAAGATAGATTTTGGTCAGCCATCAGAGCTAATTGCTTGGCCATGTTTAAAGGATTTTCATTCAACTTTAATGTATATAATGATACATAGTTTTTTGGAATGTGTTAAATATATTCATGTGGCTTAAATTCTTTTTGTGAGGTATTAATTATATCAATGAAAATTATGTGTCACGTAAGTTGCATTGTAATCCATTACAAGTACCTGCTATTCTCTCTCTCTGAGGGTAAACTATGTTAGCCATGTATTGTTAGCTATGGAGTTTAGAAAAAAGTTGTCAATTAACTTGCTTGGACATTTTAGGGTTCACATCATGTTTTGATAATATTAGTTTTTCAGAGGTATTAAGGAATATAGTATAAGAGAAAAACGAGAAAACTATGTGATTATAAAAATGTTATTTCAATTCAGTTAGAAATCAGTGAAAGTACAAAGATGATGTGGTCATGTTAGAAGCAGTGCTTCAGTTGAATACTGTAGGTATACTAGCTATGAATCAGAGTCAGGATCCATCCACTTATCCCAAGTATCCAGAATGAGGGAGTCAGAATCACTATCAGAGCTTGATGAATCGTCTTGCTGCCGATGCTTATAGAGCTTTCTCGGTTTCTGATTAGGCCTACGAACTTTGTCCTTCCACCAAAGCTCAATAGCTGGATCTGGATTGAAGTCTTCAATGGTCTGACCGCTAGTGCTAATCGTCATCAAGTCATTTAAAGATTCATTAGAAAGTTGAGTTCTTTTATCTGATTTTATAATATTCAGTTGTGAAAATGCCTGTTCTACCTTGCCATTAGAAGCAGGTAGTGAAAACAAAAGTTCAATCAGCAGTAAAGCATTATGCCATTCACTTGCATTTGGTGCATGAAAAACACGCCACCACACTGCACGATATTCTAGAGTAGCCAGTGAAATGTACTGCACAGCATAGTTCAATATTTCCTCAAATTCAGAATGGATTTCTTGCACAGTGACACCAGAAGCTTCTAAAGGGACTGCAAAATGAACTGCTAACCTGTCAACAGCTTTGAGATCATGTTTTTCATCCAAAGCTTTTTGCCATCCTTGTGAAGCAAGAACAAAAATGATATCCCTCAAAAACTCAATATCTGACCACATTAACCTGGTTCTAGTGCAGGACAGTAATTTCTCACAATAGGCTGTATAGTTACTTTCGTAATACGCCGTAACAACTGAAAATCGTTTCAATTTTTGCCCTTGATAGGTCTCATTCTCACATTTTTCAATTGTTGCTGAATAGGTAGGCCACTCACTCAAAGACATTGATTTAAGCTTGTTTATTTCACTGACAGATTTAAGTAACCCAGTAAGAGCTGCTAGAATATCCAAATCATTATTCTGCATATTCTTAGATAAAATAGCACAAGGACCAAGTAAATCAATGAAAAGAGCACAACCTAACACATATTTTGCATCTGTCCACTTACAGTGATATCCTTTAACTTTGGCTCGATCAGCAGGTCTTACAGCGTTATCTTCAGACAGGGCAGCTAAGTGCATAGTATAAACCCCATATCTTGACAAAACTCGCTTCATTGCATGCCATTTGTGAGCAATCCATCGAGAACCACTCGCTCTAATTGGTCGAACCCCACTGCTATCCACAGTAAAACAACCTCTTAAGTCACTGACGATATCTTCTAGCTGCCGACACTTTTTAGGAGACTTCTCGTACAGGTAATATAATTTCACAAGCATATCATCTATAAGATCAAATGAGGAATTTTTAAAGGCATCTTTAACAGAAAGCTCTAATCGATGAGCTAGACACCACATCCAATATATCCATGGTAACTGTTTTTCTATCAACCCTTTCAATCCCAAACCAGCAATGTTTGCAGATGCTCCATCTGTACCAAAACCCACAAGCTTGGTACAATATTCGGAGTCAAGTTCCTTTAAGCCTAACATTTTCAGTACACTCTCTACCATGCTAAGCAAACCTTCTCCATTAACATTGCTGGGCTTACACACCTGATAAAAGCTTGACTTAGTAACAATTTTTTCATCAATGCCATTTTTATCTAACCATACAATAAAAAAGGCAATATTTTCAATATTTCCGGAGTCTGTAGACCCATCCAAAAGTAAAGAAAAAAAGTTGGAGGTGCTTGTGCAATTAGTTATATGCTGTCTCATGCATTCAGCTATATAATGAGTAAATTCTCGACAAGAAACTTCTGACATATAAGTAGTCCCCAAGCTAATGCCATGTCGAGCCTCTAACTTAAGTAGCTGAGGATATTTTTTAAAAGACAACTTTTCTTTGGCAATAAAGAAAGCTACATCAAACTTACAGCGCAACTTTGCCTTCTCACTTTCAGACAGTGAAGATAAAGCCTTGCCAATGACTGTAGACTGAAGAAAACTTTGTCCTTGAGTCCTTGAACTCTCCCTTCGTAGAAGATTTAGCGCATGCACATGCTGATCACTTCTTGCATGATCCCGAATGTTGCTAGTTCTAAGAGAATCCGCTCCATAGATCCATTTCGAACTGTAGTTTCTGCCGCTCTTAATATACGATTCAAATTTAGTGCAGACACTGCATCTCAAATGTGTGACAATTTTATGTCCTCCCGCAAAAGTTGTATCGCACTCCAGCCAGCTCAACGTTTGATATTCCCGGTCAAAATCTCTGCTCCACTTCAGATATGTGGAGTACACCACAGTTCTTTTTTTGTACTCCGTACAATTGCTTTCAGACTCCGACGGTGAAGTGGAAAAAGCCCTAGAACGCTTCATTAGCAATCACAGCTAAGGAACACGGCGACGAACGCTGTTCTTCTTTGTCAGAATAATGTCACGTGAAAGTCGTGTGACAGCCGGCGCGCGTTAAATAATTTCTCGAAGGTGTGGGCGGGGCCAAAGTTGGCGGTTCTTGTGCAGCGGAATACCCGTGTCTTTTCCGTTTGTTGTATCCTTCGGCTGGCTGGCCGTAAAGACCGACTAAACGGTGGATTGGACGGTTACTTTGGTAAAATGAGCGGACAATGACCGATGGCCGCTAGTAATTTTGCACACTGTGGTTATGATTAGTTCTGAATCGATACCAATTCCTAAACAAAACTTGGCTAGTGGTCGATAATAAAGCAATGCAATTTGAAAGTAAAATCATAAAAGGTAATGGTCGTCGACAGACTTCAGAGTCCATATATCTCCGGGATTTATCTACTTTTGCGAAGAGTTGCGCCACTTAAATGAAGGTTCAAACTCCAGGGCTTCTTTTGGTGGAAATTTTGTCGCAGGAAGGAAGAATAGTATGTGTGTGCATGATGTGTGTGATGTGTGTGTATGATGTGCGCGTGTAGTGTGTGTGTGTGTATGATGTGTGTGTGATGTGTGTGTGCAGATGTGCACGTGTGGTGTGTGTGTGTGATGTGTAGGATGTGTGTGTGTGTGCATGTGTGTGGTTTCAATGGCGGCCTGTACGATAATGCAGTAAATTACGACCGATACCTATGATTTTATCAAAATGTATACTGCGTCTGTTTATTGACCACTACGAAGTTTATAGTACTGATTCAGAACTACTTCTCTCTATGATCACTATATCATATGGAGTGTGGCCAATAGCTGTACTATAAGATGTGCATTATTTGGAATATCAATCCTAAATGCATCCTACATAGCTAGTCCTAACCAAACACACTCACACACGACAGAACCACATTATGAATTTGTATTAGCATACTATAGCTTCAGTCATTACATTTAAAAAAAAGAAAAAAAAAGACGAATTTGGTACGTACTCCATTCAGATAACTTGACTTAGTAACTAAAGACTTTTGAAAGACATTCAATGAAACAGTGTGCTGTGTATTAATTATTGAAACCACAATGAATCTGAATTCTTATCATAATGTTTCAACTTCATGCCGCCACAAGGATCTAGATAACTTTGGTGGCGACTATATTTTATAACTGGTAACATTCTTGGTGACTTGCATGTAGCATATATAGCCAGCACTCCAGCAGTCCCTTTAAACAAGAATTCAAGCACTCGGTTAATTTTCAGCACATAAAGCAAATCTACTGCATATGCAAGAAATTAATTTGCTCATGTGATTACAACGTGACAAAAGGGGGCGTTACTCACTAAAACTAGTACACATGGTTCGTGTTTTCAAAAAAATCAGCCCAAATTTAAAAGTAGCACAATAAAAGATCTTAAATCTTTGTTCTGAGTAAGTTACCTAATCAACCATTAATTGTCAGTCATCTCTAAAGCTATAGTATTACAGATAAACAGACACACAAACAGACAGGACGACTCACTAGGACCCTCTAGCGCATGCAGTGAATAAATGACTGACTACACCCATTTACAGTCCTTCCACATTTAAAAGAAAGTTCATGGAAGCTACTGTAACACTATTGTAAAAACAATACATATCTACTATATGATATATAAATGGTTGACTTGTACCTTTCAGGTCACAGTCCACTTCTTCTGATTAAGTTCCATCCCTCCCAAGCCCTTACTGTAAACTTGAGGAACTCCTATAAAAGTAAAACATAAATAATTAAGTAAATAAATAAATAATACAAATAACTGTACACCATGCTCCAATATACTTTAACCTGTTGTTATTGTATGTGAGTCTGTGTATGTAATGGCTCTGTGTGTCTGTATGTGTGTGTGAAGTATTCCAGACACACCTAAAATTAGTATTCTTTCAATTGCAACAGCATAGCCAATGGTCTTTGTAAACATATTGTGTTGTGTTGAAGACCAAAGTCAAAGCTGAACATTCCACTAGTCAATATTTAGCTAGTTATCATTTCACCATCATTCCACATTTAGCTAGCATGCACAATACTTCCGTATTTGTACAAGCACATTATATAACTATCACTAACGCATTTTATTGCTCGTTGCATCATTTCAAACTCCTCATTTACACATACGTCAGTATCGTCTGTATCAAACAATCTAATATACTACACACACACACACACACACACACACACACAAGTTCACTGGATATACCAACACAAGATTTATATCCCTGCGAACTTCTCTCCTTTCCTGTCACCGTAGCTCTTCGCCATTAATTTTTCCTGATTATTAACTAAGTCTTTTCTCCCGAATTTCTTGTGCCTGTGCCAATGTTCATGTTTTTAAGTAGCTTCCATGGGTGGAATGCATTGACCATGGACATGTGTGGAACGCTGCCATATATATATATATATATATATATATATATATAAGTCACGTAATTTAAGTGTTTTCTTTGTGATATGCATTAGCTAAGTAGTAGGACAATACTTTCACACTTAACTGAACATACCTGTGCAAGGCTTACCTTTGTGGTTAGTCTAGTGGACAATACATTTTCAAGTCAATACTGTTGCGTAGGGCTTATAATTATGACAAATAGCTATTAACTTACCACCGCCACTAACTCGAATAGAAATGGAACTCCCGAAAAGTTTTGAGTTCTAACTGTACCCGCAAAATAATTCAAAGTGGTAAACAATTCAATTTCTAGGATGATACAGGTAATGATCGATAAACCAGAGGAATCTGTTTAGTGAAGTTTGGGACGAGGTCGAATGCTGAGTTAGCACAAAAATACGAGAGGTTCAAAGTACAAATGACATACGTACGTCCAAACATATATATATACAAACAAACATCCCCAATTTTCAATTGTGTTACCCCTGAGAGTGTCTCGCTCGCTTCATTTACTCGCCAATAAAAAAAAAAGTTCATGTGTTTAGGTCTGCTCCAATTAGCTTGGACCCACCACTCACTGTTTGGCAGATCCAATTCTTTATTTTATCAAGACGATTTACCAACTTATGTAACTGGTGATGTGGGCAAAAATAGGGGTCGCATGTTTCATATTAATAAGTAAAAAATAAATAAATAAATAAATAAACAAGAGTTAAGTTAATTAAAACTTAAGTTATAATCGTTCTAACAGCCAATATTAAGTTTTAATTAACATAATATTGGCTGTTAGAACGAGAACATTTCCTTTATTATAATTGTTTCAGCCGAGAATGACTGAATCATCATTAATACACCACGGAATCTCGATTGTGTAACCCCTGTAAGTGTCTGGCTCGCTCACCAATTACATATCATGCGTTTGAGGAATTATCACAGATAACCAACTCGATCGTGAGGAGGAAGCCCTAGGGAGAGGGCGGCTATCTAGCTTAATATAAAACTCTAGTTGAGCCCTAGATCATACCACCCTGCCCCTTCTTGCGCAAAGACAAAATAAATGAATAAATAAAACAGAGACATAATATGTTTAAAGCTTCCAGGATGCTGGCTGTCCATGCTGCGTGCAAATCACCCTCCAAGGTATAATAAACAGTAAGCGTGCCCTTCAGAAATATTGCTGTTTACATTGTGCTATTATATCACTATGGAGAGTTTGACCTCTGTTGACCCCTGAAGAGGATTTAGGCAAGAAGTCAAAACATCGGGTCAAGTTTTTATTTTCTATTGAGCGAGAAAAATTTGCTATTATCATTATTTCAGCCGAGAATGGCTGCATCATCAAAGAAAACCTTAGATTGTACTATTAAATGTCAATTCATCTAACCATTTGATTTTGCCTATTCCTGTTGAAAATTCTGCCAGGACGTCAAAGGTATCTTGAAAAGTCTTCTCTGATTCAGTATTTCTGGAATGCTTTATCTTCTACTATTTCTCCTTCACACAATTCTACAAATAAATAATTATAGCCATTCTATACTAAGCCATATCTTCATAACTTACTACTACTTGTTGCACAGTTAAGCCAGTATATCATCAGCAGTTTCTTCTAACACATGCTGACATGCCTATACTTCACTGAAACACCAGTCACCCCAGCTCTGAATAGAGTACTGAAATGGGAAGTCTACTGAACAACACTAAATGCTTTCCCTAACCAGTCCAGCGACGTCGGAAGCTCGATCACAGCTACAACAGCTCAAGGCCCACGCTCTGTAAGGATGGCTTTCCAGAAAGCAAAATGGAGCTCACTGCGTGGGTGGAAAGGACTAGGTAGGAGAGAGGTGTGGCTATAATAGGCACTTTTGGGGGGAGGTGACAGACCCGAGTACGCGCATGGGCCAGGAAAGATTCCAGTTTCACCCGATA